>TARA_R110000868_G_scaffold110286_1_pt1 | contig 39992 bp, 41 predicted proteins | sample TARA_R110000868 | Tara Oceans TARA_R110000868 (sample SAMEA4397489) | marine metagenome | biome: Polar Biome; feature: [SRF] surface water layer (ENVO:00010504); material: water (ENVO:00002006), including particulate matter (ENVO:01000060) such as... | depth 5 m | reverse complement strand
TTTAAATTCTTCGCCGAGGTAGAACTTCCTTGCCCGCTCGTCGTTTACAATTTCGTCTGGTGTTCCACTCACAAGTAATTCACCAGCACTCATGATATAAGCACGATCAACAATTCCAAGTGTTTCACGTACATTATGATCCGTGATTAAAACTCCAATATTACGGCGCTTTAATCCAGCTATAATCTCTTGAATATCTCCTACTGCAATTGGATCAACTCCAGCAAAAGGCTCATCAAGAAGTACAAACTTAGGTTCCAAGGCGAGACATCTTGCAATCTCTACACGACGCCTCTCTCCCCCTGATAGTGCTCCCCCGTGGGACTTGCGAATATGGTCGAGACCAAAATCACCAATCAAACCATCGAGTAAGCTTTTCTTTTTCACTACTGGAAGCTTTCTATTCTCCAGTACGGCGTAAATATTTTCTTCTACCGATAGATCGCGAAAGACAGAGGCTTCCTGTGGAAGATACCCTACTCCGCGAATGGCCCGTTCGTGAATTGGAAGCTCTGTGAGCGTTTCCGTATCCATTCTGATCGAACCTTCATCGGCGCGCACTAAACCAACAATCATATAGAACGATGTTGTTTTACCGGCACCGTTTGGACCGAGTAGACCAACAACTTCTCCTTGAGCAACCTTTAAAGAAACATCTTTCACAACGGTTCGACCGCCGTAGGACTTCTTCAGGTGTTGTGCTTCCAGAACAGTTTGTTCCATTCAATCCTTGTTAAGCTTCATTCACGAAGCTTAAAATTTGTATTTGCATCTTCAACTTCTACTACTTCGTTATTTTCTCTAAGCGTGATGCGATTACCCTTAATAATATCTCCACGTTGGAGAACCTTCGGGAAACCGGTTAGGACAATTCTGTCCTCACTCATCACGCCTTCTAATTTTTCCGCAAAGGCTTTTCGCTCCAAGCGCTCACCTTTTGCAGATACCTTTTCTCTAAGCTTCACATCGTCATAAAGAGCGAAATACTTGAGCTTTTTGTTATAATTCTCTAGAAATATCTCGCCTCGACGAGCCTCAGCTGTAAGTGCTTGTTTTTTCATTACAACTTCACCATCAAGCCCTACATGCTGTTTATTCAAGTCAACAGCGACACGATCTGAGGCGAAGCTAATTCCCTCTTCATAAACCCTCGATCGTTGAATTCTTCCCGTCACATTTCCGCTATAAACGGCTTCGCGTTTTTTAGGATTGGAAATCAATTGATCGCTTTTAACCCATACTGTATCGCCATTGAGTTCATTGCGACTTTGCACGTCTACTTCACCGCTACAAGTGAGTAGATCTTGGCTCGCGACATAACTCATGCGCTTAGATTTAATAATTGAATTGTTGGTATTCACTTCAACTTGCTCTTCAAGCACTAGTCGCCCGCCACTTTGATCAAGACTCCCCTTAAGTGCATTGTAATCAATAGGTGAGCCGGATGATGAGAAAGCGCGACCCTTAGGATCTAAAAAATAAATCCACTTACTGCGAGAATTTAATGAAAGTTGACTCGCCTCCATATGCACAACCGGTGAGTCATTGACCAGTTTAAAGTAAAGGGCCTTTTCAAAGAAGCTGGTGAAGCCACTTTCAGGGGTTTGCATATTCGAGCCATCGGGCGAAAATTCATCGTTATCCCAGCTCCCTGTCCATGAAAAAGCACCCAGCCCTAGGCAAGTGCAAACAAAGAACAAAAGAATGGCGTCGGATCGCTTAAATCTGGTCATAAGTACCTTATTATACAACAAATTTAGCACGATCATGGGTTGCAGGCTTCGTTTGCCTCATGGTATTTTTGAGCATACCGCTCGGATACACACACACTCTCAGGAGAGCGTTTTGAGTTTTGCAACTACTAGCGACGTCATAAACGCCGGCGTCAAACTAACTCCCATGATGGAGCAGTACTTTGAAATTAAAAGCCAATACCCAGGTATTATCGTTTTATTTAGAATGGGTGATTTTTACGAAGTCTTTTTTGAAGATGCCGTAGAGGTTTCAAAGCGCTTAAACATTACCCTCACCCATCGTGGCAAAGTTGGGGATATTGAAATTCCCATGGCCGGTATTCCTCATCATGCCGCTCCTGCTTATGTTGATCGCCTGACAGGTCAAGGTCTACGTATCGCTATTGCAGAACAAATCCAAGATCCAAAAGAAGCAGTTGGCATCGTTCAAAGAGCGGTCACACAAGTTGTTTCCCCTGGCCTACCATTTGATTTAGAGCGCGCTGATAGTGAACAAAAATTCATGGCCTGTGCTGCCAGAGCAAAAGATTGTATCTGGTTGGTCTTTCTCGATTTCACCACTGGCGACTTCATGGCCCAGTCGTGTATCGATGAAAATGCTTTTCTTGAAAAACTTAGACTCAACTCTCCGCGCGAACTCATCACCTTTATGGGGCAATGGGATGATCTTCCATCGCTTAATCGCCTGTGTGAGCATGAAAGTATTTTGCGCACCCATTTGAGCGCCGATTATTTCAATAAAGAAATTAGTAAGCCTTGGCTCGATCAATTGGTACCTGGTTACGGACGAGATCAAACCATTAAAAAACATCATGATGTTTTAGGTCCTATTGGTGCCTTGGCTTATTACGTTGGTACAACACAAAAGCACGAAAGCTTCATGCATATTCGTCCACTTCGTCTAAGTGATGATCGCGGCCATATGCAAGTCACACTTCCGACTTTAACCGGGCTAGAGATTTTTCCAAAATCGCGAGAGCATTATAAAGAATCTTTGATCGGCTATATGGATCGCTCTCAATCGGCACTAGGAACGAGAGCACTTAAAAGAATCTTCCTTGCGCCTCTAACAGAAGAAAAAGCGATTTGTGATCGCCAAGATCTTTTGGCCTATTTGATTGAGCATAGCGACGCTCTAGAACAGATGCGCGATGAACTCTCCAATGTCAGAGACCTAGAACGAATTATGGCCAAGATCTCAACCGGCAAGGCTACAGGAGGAGATCTTCTCAACCTCGCTGCTGCCGTTGATGTTTATCTAAAACTAGACCATTTGCTGGTCAAGGCTCCTAAGCTGGCGCGCACACCTTTAAAAACGAAAGAACTTAAAGAGTTAACAGCTTTAAAGGAAGTCATTGAATCCACGATTAACGACGACGTGGGAGCATCTCTGGACAAGGGCAACTTGATTAGAGCTGGCGCTCACAAGAATAGAGACAAATTGGCCAAGCTGGCAGGTGGAGCGAAAGAAGAACTTAAGAAGCTTGAAGAGCGTTATCAAAGCGAAACTGGATTTCAAAAGCTTCGAGTAAAAAGTAATAATATTTTCGGCTATTTTGTAGAGATTCCAAAAAGTCTGTCGGATAAAATGCCCAAAACTTTTGAGCGAAGACAAACTCTCGTTAACACTGAACGCTATATTACAGACGAATTAAATAGCCTTGAAAAAGATATGCTGCAGGCTAAAGTCAGACTTGAAAAAGTTGAAAGAGAAATTTTCAAAGCACTTCTGGATGAAGTTCAAGCATTATCAAAAAGCGTAGCTACCCTTTCAACTGAGCTTGGAAATCTCGATGCCTTTAGTTCGATTGCATTCATTTGCTGGCAAGATGGTTTTTCAAAGCCACTTATTAGCAATAAGAACAAAGGCGTTAATCTAAAAGGTGCATGGCACCCTTTAATTAAGGCCAATCTCAAAGATGCCTTTGTTGCCCACGACCTAGAACTTACTAAAGAAAGATCTTTTGGTCTTATTACCGGTCCCAATATGGCCGGTAAAACGACAGTCATGCGCGAAGTTGCGATCATTCAACTCCTTGCTCAAATTGGTTCCTTTATTCCTGCCAAACAAGCAAAGCTGGGAATATGTGACTTCCTATTCTCTCGCTTAGGTGCAAGCGATGACATCCTCAAAGGCCATTCTACTTTTATGGTAGAGATGGCAGAAACCGCTGAGATTCTTCGTCACGCCAGTGAGAGATCACTTATAATTCTTGATGAGGTCGGCCGTGGTACGTCCACGTGGGATGGTCTTTCTATCGCTTGGGCCCTTGTCGAGTGGTTGATTGAAAATACGAAAGCGACAACTTTGTTTGCAACTCATTACCATGAATTAATTGATCTTATTGAAGAGCGAAAAGACTGTGCTAAGAACTTAACGGTAGAAACCAAGTCAGTTGATGGTGACGTCCAATTCTTATATCGCTTGATCGAAAAAGGCGCCTCACAAAGTTTTGGTATTTACGTGGCTAAATTAGCCGGTCTGCCTGGCCCACTCTTAACCAGAGCAAAAGAAATTCTTCATCGCTTGGAAGAAAATTCACAAGTTGATGCTGCTGGCAGTATTAAAAATACTCAATTGAGCTTTTTTGAAGAAGCCTCTCAGGCTATCATTCCGCCACATCTGATGCGCCTTGAAAAAGAGCTCTCTAGAGTCGACGTGATGAGAATGACACCTCTAGAAGCCCTACAAAAGCTGCATGAGCTTAAAACTACGTGGCAAGAAGCTAAAAACCTCAGTTAAACCTGAGCTATTCACTTTTATTTAATAAAGGACTGATTAATCCGATCAGTCCTTTATGGAAATCGCAAAAGCACAGCAAGATTCACAGCTACTTTTTAAACATCGAGTGTACGCCTTTACCTTTGATATGTTTATGATCGGTATCACCTCCAAATTAGTGATGTTGACCTATACTAGCTTTCTCAAGAATTTCTTTCATCAGCTGCGCTACCAAGTTCAAGATTCAATAGCAACAGGCCTTCCAGTTATTCACTTCAGTGTCTTAATGACTGTTTTCTTCTCTTACTTTTTCCTAAGCCTCTACACTAGCGAAGGAAAAACACTAGGCAAGATGATTTTTGGACTTCGAGTTTATTCGAAGGTAAATCCAGAGATACATCTTGGTCTTGGCGAATCATTCAGAAGAACAATGGGATATCTTGTTTGTTACGCGACAGGATTATTTCTTTTTGCTCTTCCAATGTTTAGAAAAGACAGAAGAGGTTTACCCGATATGTTCTCAAGTACTGAAGTCGTATTTGAGGACTTCTTTAATGAACATATACTTATTGGGGAAGACAAGACGACAGATCGCGAACAAATCGATCTATTCGACGAAGCGGCTTAACTCATTAAGAGTAGAAATCTGTGAATTTTCTCAAAGTACTCATCGCTTGGATCTTTGGGGATAAGCTTTAGCGTATAACTTCCATCATGACTTTCAAGTTCACAGTTATGGACAACAAACTCTTTTGACGGTTCATCAAAGATTTTCTTTACAATAGTGTGTTTTACAATCAGCTTAGTATTTTTTAGAACGAAAAACTTTGAGCTCACATACAGATATGCTTCATCGACCATGAGTGGTCTCAAATGTATTTCCAAGTTGGCACTAATTGGGTTTTTAATTTTGTGCATCGGAAATGAATTCGTTTCTGCACCTTTAAGCAAAAAGGTAATCTTCTCAGTCAAAAGATCGAAGTCTACTGGCTTAGGTAAGAAGTCACTGGCTCCAGATTCAAGCGCTAAAGAAATATCCTTCGCATAAGATCGCCTCGACATCACAATAATCGGCATCTTCCCAATATCGCGATTGCGGATAGCTTTGGTGACCATAAAGCCAGCACCTGCACTCTCTTTAAGATTGAGATCAATAATACACAGATCTGGCGTCTTCTGCTTTAAGGCCGTTAAGAAAGATTCAGCGGTGGTAAATTCTTTATACTCAATTCCCAGACGTTTTTGACATGCTATTTTCACCAAAGTTAAAACTTCGGGATCATCATCGAGGTGATAGATCGTTTTGTTTTTAAGACTTATCAAAACTTACCTGCTCGAATTTTTTGCAGCATGGATTCAGTTAAACCGCGCCACCTGAAATTAGCTCTAAACATTCCATCGCTTGAAACGAAGGTCGTATTTTGGGTCAAACTTAAACTGTCTGGGATTACCCCCTGATCTTCCAGTTCACGGCACACCACTCTGTACTGACCATCTTCATCATCCGTAAGCTTCACTGGCATTTCCGCGACGATATTCGTCTCCGAAACTTTAGTGAACTCCATGGCAGCCGTCGCAAGCGCATCTTCTACATCTTCAAAATGAAATTTCCTAACGGTATCGAGCTCAATATGTTTTCGAACAAGCCCCAATAGCAGCCTGGAGTTTATTGGTTTTACTTGATACTCATCAACTCCCATCGACATTAACTGGTTTACATTATCGCGCGATAGTTTTCGAGATAAGGCTAAAACGGGAATTTTTGAAAGTAATGTTATCTGATGACGCGCTTTTAAAAAATCAAGACCGCTGTTATTTGCAAAAACGGGATCAACAATTAAGAGATCAGGTAGCTCCGTTTTAAAAGTCGCTCTTATTTTTTCTGCATCGTCAAAAATTTTGCATAAGTAACCTGCAGCTTCGAGGACTTTCTTAATCATTAAAGTCGTTTTCTCGTCATCGTCGAGCAAAAATATCTTATGCTGTTTGGTCCTCATAGGTCTTAAGTATAGCAAAAGCTTGAGACAATTCATTGATAAAGTCGTCTATCTGCTTAATTTTTAGAACTTATGGTAGAATTCATGCATGACTAAATTACTTCTATTATTGATGATACTGCTAACTTCTTGTGCCAGTTATGAAGGCTCCCTAAGTTATGAGAAATTAGATGAAATTAGTTATATTGAAGTCGAATACGACAAACAACGCTCTAAGGCAGATCTCTACCGGCCAGTTGGTGAGGGACCATTTCCAGGTGTCATTGTTGTTCACGGGGGTGGCTGGAGTTCGCGAACGAAGAGCGACATGGACTCTGTTGCCGAGTCTTTAGCTTCAAATGGTTTTGTTGTTATGAATATAAATTATCGCCTGGCGCCAGAGCATGCACACCCCGCCCCCATTGATGATCTAGAACTTGCACTTAGCTATTTTAAATCAAGAGCAAAAGAGCTGAAGCTTGATACTAAACGAATTGGTCTGTGGGGCTATTCATCTGGAGGCCATACAGTCTCGCTCTTTGCACTAACCAGACAAAAAGTTCAGGCGGTTGTCTCTGGAGGTGCTCCTTATGATCTCACCTGGTATCCTAAGTCTCCCTACGTCAAAGACTATACAGGCTTCTATCGTGATCAAGCGTTTCAAACCTATATTGATGCCTCACCGATCACACATATAAAAAAAGATGCTCCACCATTTTTTCTTTATCATGCCTTAAATGATAATTTAGTGGAGCACGCTCAAGCAGCAAATTTTGAAGCCAAGCTTATGATGAATAAATCGCCTGTTAAAAGATATGATATTGGCTTTTGGGGTCATGGTTTTGGCTTTGCTTTTTCATCAGAAGCGATAAAGGAAGGCGTACATTTTCTTAAGCAGACATTAAAATGAGCTATATCGTTAATAAAACTCAAGACTCGCTTTTTGTTCTTTTTTTGCCCATCATACTTCTAATCTTTTTTTTAAGTATTAATTATTCACTTCCTCTTAATAATATGTTTGCCCCTCTTGTCTCACTCATCATCTACTTTGATTTTTCTCACCTGTTACTGGTTTTTTGGCGCAGTCATGGCAACCCCAAAATCTTTACGAAGTTTAGAAGGCGAATGTTGTTTTCCCCTTTATTGATTCTTGGTTTGATCCTTCTGCCTTCTCATCTTCTCTTTTATTTTGCTTGCTTGGTAGCGCTTTGGGACCTGTGGCATATTTCAATGCAAAACTTTGGTCTGGCCAGAATCTATGAAGTAAAGGCAACTAAGGATGCAAAAAGAAATCGCCTCAGTGACAAACTTATTCATCTGAGTATTTTTCTTATTCCAGCATTCGTTCTTACGAGATTCACAATAAGTCTTGATATAGAGGAGCTTTTTGCAAGCAAAGCCCCTTGGGGAGAGCTGAACTATATAAGTGAGTTAAGCTCTGGAAGTACGCAGTTTATTATCCTTGGCTTAATTTTTAGTGCAACGATAGTCATAACTTTAGTAAAAGCATTTTTAAGCAAGGACATTTCGCGAAATAAACTTATTTTTACCCTGGCGCTCTCTATTAGCATCTTTCTAGCCTTTGTTTTCTTACCAATAGAGCAGGCCATCACTATGATTGCACTCCTTCACGCGCTTCAATATTATTGGATTGTGTGGCATAAAGAAAAAGCGCATCTCTTTACTAAGCTTTCGGCCATCACTTCATTACTCATCTTTATACTAGTGACTTTTTTGTGCACCTTTTTAATTTATCTTATTGTTGAGGAGTGGTTTGAAGTAGGTGTGGCCATGATCGTGGCCATACGAATACTTCACTTTTGGTACGATGGTTTTATTTGGTCTGTGCGATCTAACGATTTACAAGCTTAGAAAATTTTAACTTTTCCGGTCCAGATTTGAGCATACATGACCCAATCTCCAATAAAGCTAAAAAGCGGCTGCTTAAAAGAGGCCGGTTTATTCTTCTCAAAGACAAAGTGCCCAATCCAAGCAAAGCCGTAACCGGCCACGGGCAAAAACCATAGGAGCTTATACTGCTCACTGACCAGTCCATAAATTAAAAGTGCTAATACTAAAGTCGTGCCAATAAAGTGCATCAAGCGACACACTTTATTAGAATGTTCCGAAAGATAGAACGGATAGAATTCTTTAAACGTTTCATATTTTTTCGAAGACATATTCACTCCTACTTCTTAGTAAACTCCATATGTAACTCTTTAAGCTGCTCTTTCGATGGAACCGAAGGGGCATGGGCCATGAGATCGCTGGCAGCTGTCGTCTTTGGAAAGGCGATGACGTCGCGAATTGATTCTGTTTTGGCCAACATCATAACAATACGATCAAGACCAAAAGCTAAACCACCGTGGGGAGGGACTCCGTACTTAAGAGCTTCAACAAAGAAGCCAAACTGCTTTTTCGCATCCTCAGGAGTAAAACCTAAAATCTCAAACATCTTATCCTGGATATCTTTTCTAAAGATTCGAATTGACCCACCACCAAGTTCATAGCCGTTGCAAACGACGTCATAAGCATTGGCATTAAGCTTTTTAAGATCTTCAACGTGACCTTTAAGAAAGGTCTCAAACTGTTCAGGCTTAGGAGAAGTGAAAGGATGGTGCTTAGCGAAGAAGCGCTTAAGCTCACCGTCCCACTCAAGCAGAGGAAAATCATAGACCCACAGGAATTCATAACCGTCTTTAATAAGCTCTAGTTTTTTACCTAGGTGACGACGAAGAGCATCGGCACAACTGTGAGCGGTATCGGCATTCGCGTCGGCAAAAAAGAAGAATGTTCCCTCGCCTGTAGCTTCACATGTTTGCATAAGCTTTTGCTTTAGTTCATCTGACACAAACTTTTTAATACCGCCTTCAGCATCAGTCTTTAAGAAGGCAACACCTTTACCGCCATGAGGCTTAACCACATCAGTAAAACCGTCTGTATCTTTTCTTGAGAAACTGCCATTTTCACTTGGAACAAAGAAAGCTTTAATTAAACCCTTGGCATCGGCCACACTTCTAAAGACGGCAAAATCGCTATCACTAAACAAGCTAGTAACATCGTAATGCTTAAGTCCAAAGCGAACATCTGGTTTATCACTTCCCCAGTCGGCAATCGCCTCTTGGTAACTCATAGTGCGCATGGTGAAGTTTTCAGGCAAATTAAATAGCCCGGCAATAATGCGCTCAACCAGTTTTTTAATATACTCTGGCGTGGAGAAGCTGACCTCGATATCAATTTGGCTAAACTCCGGCTGGCGATCGGCGCGAAGATCTTCATCGCGAAAACAGCGACAAATTTGAAAATACTTATCTGTTCCACCAATCATCAAGAGCTGCTTGAGAGTTTGTGGCGACTGTGGGAGCGCGTAGACTTCACCGGGGTGAACGCGCGAAGGTACGATATAATCTCTCGCACCTTCAGGTGTCGACTTATAAAGAATCGGAGTTTCAACTTCAATGAAACCTTCATTGGCCAAAATATTTCTAACTTTGGTCGTAACATTTGAGCGCAGCTTTAGAATTTCTTGCAAGCGCTGAGTTCTAAGATCTAGGTAACGGTACTTTAAACGCAGATCTTCTGTGGCATCAACTGATCCATAAGGAAGAAAAGGAATGGTATTGATATCACTTTGAGAGAGAAGTTCTAATTCATTGACTTGAACTTCGACTTCTCCTGTATCCATTTTGGTATTTTTTGCAGAGTCGGGCCTGGCGCGAACTGTCCCGCGTGCCAAAACAACAGACTCTAGTGAACATTTTTTAAGAATCGAAAGGTCGCCCTTAAACTCTTCAAAACCTAATTGGGTTAGACCATATTTATCGCGTAAATCCATAAAGTGAAGTCCGCCAAGATCTCGCGATTTATTCACCCAACCAGCAACTACAACATCTTTACCGATATCGCTGGTGCGAAGTTCACCGCAGTGGTGAGAGCGCATGAGACCTGTCTTGATTTCTGATTGTATGGATTCCATTGTCACCTCTTAGAGCTTCTTCTAGGATAGAAGACATGAATAAATTTATGCCCCAAATAAGCCTAAAACTCACCCTTTTTCTGTTTTTTTCTCTACTCTTTGGTTGTCAGGACCAGGCCGATAAGAGTGAGCTTTCACAAGCTGAGCAGCAGCCCACCTTCAAACAACTTCGCGCCGGAGTTGAGGGTGATCCTCTAGACTCTGTGCGCCGCTTCAATCTCGGACATCCTTCGGGTCGATTAATCAAAACTGTTTTACTCTACTCGGTTAAAGAGCATGAGGTCGGTCTTTCAGGAACTAAAGACACTGAGTTTGATGACAATGAGGGAGTTTTGTTTTGGTATGACGCCTTAGGTGTCAGGCGTTTTTGGATGCCAGACACCTACTTTAATTTAGACCTAGTATTTCTTGATTCAAACCTTAGAATTATTGATATTGATAAGGACCTGGAAGCTCACCCGGGACGAGAAGAGCCGCCTGCGATTAAGTTTTCAAAGAGTGTGAGGGCAAGACACGTTTTGGAAATCAAGACATCTAGTGATTTTGCCAAATCGCTTAAAGTTGGGGATCAGTTACAAGTGCTGTCGCCTTTGAATCTTTCGCAAATAGAATCAAAAATTCATCAGACGCGATAAAACCTAAGTGGTCGCGCACAAGTTTTTTCTGGTGAACGGAATTTGACTTGATCAATTCGATCTCGCCGCGAAGTGCGACATTCTCTTCTTCAAGACGAACTTTTTCATAGTGGCGTTTGCTTAAGACTTCTTTGCGATCATAATAGTCAACTACTCCGCCTTGTGAGAAAACAAGTCTTAAGACAAGAACCCCACAGACGGCCCAAAAGATTTTGACGACGGTATCGTTAACGTTGAGTGGTTTACTCAGGCTTGATCTTCTTTTCGTTTTAGTTGCTCTGGTTGTTCTGGGTTTTGCTTTCACAACGGCGGTTGATCTCTTTGAATAGCTCACGGGTGCTGGAGGTTTTCTTGGTCCCTTTCTAAGTGATGAAGAAAAGCGAACCTGATCGGCGTCTTGTGCGATTGTCGGTCTTGAAGCGGACTCAGATGGTGAAGTCCAAGAAGTGCTAGAAGTCGCTCCAGTAGGACCTCTCGACATTGAGATGGTATCTCTCTTGGCCTGCTTGGCGCGGTTGCGTTCAATGGCTTTACGAAGTCGGTCTGAACCTAGACCTTGTGAGTGAGTCGCTGTTTCCACAAAAAAACATCCTGTTTTAAGACCACCAACATCCTGTTGATAGTTAAATTATAATCTATCCTTGTATTTGCATCAAGATAGGTTTGTTTTTTTCTCAAGCTTTGGTGCAAGTTCACACCAAAATGCACGAACCGAAGCTAACTCATTCAAGTAGAAAAAGAGTGTGCGCCCCAACTCATTGGCCCCAAAGCCCGCCAGGTCGTTTGCAGCCTTCCCTTTAGAAAAAATATTTCGAAGCGCTTTGAAGCCGTCATTATTGGCATCAACCGGTTTAATCACCATACGTCGCTCATCACAGCTAAACTCACGGACACTAAACATTCCTCTAACTGTAGAGCGAAGTTCACTAAATCTTCTGTGAGCAAGAGCATAATCACCAATAGGACCAAGCTTAATCAGATTCTTTTCACGCTCAATACTATGGGCTTTAAAGTACACAGTAAGGCTGTCTTCATTAGGTTCCATCCACCAGCTGTAGCCAGGATCACTTAGATTGCACAACATATCTTCATAAAGAGGAAATCTGCGATTAAAAAGTTGATCAATCACCACTTCGGCCTGCTCAATAAAATCGCAGCGAAAATGGTGAATTTGAACTTCTTCGTCGTCTTCAATTTTTAATGTAGACCGTAGGGATGCATCGCCTGATTCAAGCTCTTCTGCCGATTCCTTGATATTATCGCAAGCAAATCCGCGCAAGCTAAATGTACTTCCACCAGTGACGACACGATAAAGGATGCCTGGACCTTGGGGCCTAAAGCCGCGACCAGAGGGACGAAATTCGGCCATCTGCTCTTGTTCATCAAACATGCTTGAGTCGAGATTGAGGGATAGCTCAAGAGTTTCTTTCGCCATCATATCGAATTGCAATAAGCTTGAATCCATTCAAACTCCAGTCATAAGTCATACGCTTCTTAGTATGATACGACTCGGCGCAGGGATATGACAAGTTACCAGAGCAATTCGATGATAATTAAAACACCAATAACGATGAGTGGTGAAAAATCAAACGGTAGATCCTTTGGAAGCCAACGACGAACAGGTGCACAGGTGAAGTCAGCTGCACGACGAATATTGGCCACGATAGGATGGTGGCGATACTGAGGAAGGTAGCTCAAAATAATGTCTACAATCAGCAAAAATTTGTAGAAATCAATTAATACGCGGATCAATTCTGTTCTCCTTCAAAAGTGCCACCATGGTAGCCTTTCGAGGACTGTGCATCCAAGGCGCGCCGCCGCGAGGAAAGCTCGCAAGCTAGCGAAACCATGAGGAAAAATAAGCACATGCCAAGATAAATCCAAAGTGTCCCTAAAACCAAAGTGTAAGCTTTGCCGTAACTACTCATAAGCGAATGTTTGGAGGCTTCAAGATAGAGCCAAAACGTTCTTTTCATCAACAAAAGCCCAAGTGAAAAGCCTGTGGCACTAAGCAGAGCATCTCGCCACTTCAGTCTCGACTTAAAGACAAAGCGAAAAGTGAAAGTGAAGTAAATAATAAACAAAGTCAGCGCTAAAAAATCGGACTTAAGCAGAAAATTTTTGTCGATATCGATAATAGCAAGCTCGAGAAAATACTCTCTGGGTAGTTGAATAACTTCAAAAACAGACACGAGTGTCTGATTTGTTTGCAAAAAATTGATCACAGAGACAAAGAAAGAAGGAATCAAAAAAAGCAAAGTGACAAAAATTGAAGAGAAGCCCAAAAGAACGATAGCGCGAACATAATTGCGCCAAGATAAAAAACTTCTGTCTTCTGTAATCAAATAAACTCCGGTCCAAAGCGAGTTCACAAAAGACAGCGAGCCAACTAATAAAATGAAGAGATTAAATAACGTGATCTTAACTGAACCAAAAAGTGCCGTTTCAACCAGTTCGCGAACCGTGGTTAAAAAGCCGCCAGTTAAACCAGGGAAGAAATTTTGAACAACTAAGAAGACGTGCTCTAAGGCCCCCGCAAGATCGCCAAAGATAAAGCCAATTGCGCGAACGACCAGGAGAACCATAGGAACAATAGTGAGTATAAAATAAAACGAACTCGCGGCCGCCAAAGTTGTTCCGCGCAAAAACATAAATCTTCTGCAAGCTAAAACAAGTGGATTTTTTTTAATCGCGATCAAAGTAAATCCAATTGGCTTCCACCTTCAAGTTCATCCCAGCTCGAATCAAAATACCATAGTACACTTTCGGCCAAAGGACGGATTTGTTTATCAATATAGTGTTGAAAGTCTATATCTTCTGGCTTCAATTGAATAGGAACTGGGCCCCGTGAAGTCATAACATACTGAACGTCTCGGGCACTCTGCGCCTCCTCGGCATATTCGGGAAACTCACTCAGCATCAAGACCGCACGCACGTGGGGTGGAATATTTTTTTTGTATTCACTGGCAGGTTTACTTAAACGTTTCTTATAAACCAATTCATCGCTGAACTCTTGGTTTTTAATTCGCTCAATAAACTCCTTAGTCCACGCCTTAATATCTTCACCTAAAAATAGCCTACGATAGATTTCTCGTTGGTAGACTTTGGCCACTTCAGTCCAATCTTGTCTTACCACTTCGAGCCCACTGAAGATAAACTCTCCAGTTGGCTTTTCTTGATCGAGTTCATTCTTTGACCACTTCCAGGCAGCGTAGCGCTTTTTAGCTGCCCCCTCACCTGTGCGAAGTGGAGCAAAAAATACTTTTCTAAAATACTTTTCAAATTCAACTTCAAGATAAGAAGTCGTTTTGAATCTCGTTTTAATAATTTTTGCTAGCTCGATATTCAAGCTCTCGGCGAGTTCGCCCGCACGTTCAAAGGCTTTACTCGCCTCTCCAACTTTTAGTTGCACAAACAGAGAGTCGGTATCGCCATAAATGACTTTATTACCATTTTCTTCTATCAAGCTTTTCGAAGTCTCTAAAATCCAGCGTCCAGTTCCGGTTATCGCCTCAGGTAGCTCCACATGGTGGAAGCGACTTCCTCTCGAACCCATGACGCCGTAAAAACTATTCATGAGAATCTTAATCGCTTGCGACAAAGTCGAATTTTTACTGGCTTTAGCCTGAGCTCTTTTTGTCATCATCTCGGCCACAAAGTCGGGCAGGATATGATGCTCTTTAGAGAAGTTGATTCCAGCAGGCGTGTTAAGAATATCCTTAATATTTTCGCCACTATCGACTTCCTGAGCAGCTACGATTCTTGAATACGGATCAATATGAAAAGTGCGCATAATTGATGGGTACAGGCTTTTGAAATCGAGCACGATGACATGATCGTGAAGACCCGGCAATGGATCGAAGACATGACCTCCGCTTGCTCCTCCATCCATTTCGATATCTAGGACATTGGGAGCTACGTGACCAAAACGGTGTAATCTTGGCAGGAAAAAGTGATCAAATGCGGCCGTGGATAATCTTGTTTTTTCAATCATTAATCCACTGATACGAGAACGCTCAAGCATGAGGTCAAAGAGGCCTGTTTTAATCACAACTTGATTCACAAGTTGGGCATCCAGCAGATTGTAACGGGCAAGAGCAGCTCGATCTTCTTTATAACGTCGTTCAATTTCAGCAACCTTGGCCATACCACTGGCATCGATATCTTTTCCTACACCCAAAACTTCATGGGCGACAGTATCGAGTTTAAAGTTGGAGAACGAATAGAAGTTTGATTTAAAAGCCCATGGCCCATCAAGAACCACACGACCATGCATGGAAGCAAAGCTTACACCAGAGCGTTCAAAAATATTCAAACGATCGCCCTCTCGACCCATCGTCAGTGGAATTGCAAAACGAGTCGCTTTCTTTTCAAGAAACTTGAAATCAAATCCTACGACGTGCCAACCAGAGATCACATCAGGGTCCCAAAGTTTAATCGTCTCAAGCATACGTGTTAAAAGCTTAGCTTCACTATCAAGCCACTCAACCGGAACATCGTCACTCATTTGTCCTTGTTGAGAACCATTCATGAAAACAATATTTTTTTCACTGCCCGTCTTGTCGTGATTGACTTGTGACAAGGCGATGGACAGCAGATCACCTTTCATGCTGGTTTCAATGTCGAGTGACAGCATGGAAAAAGGAACAGCTATATCTTTCTTTGTTCGAATCTGAGCTTGTTCAACAACAATATAAGGCGAAGTTTCTTTCACTTCACCGATGACTTCTAAACTTCCACTGATAAAGCGCTCCATTAAGTAACGCTCTAAAGGACGAATATCTGCCTCGTAGGTGCGAACGCCTAAAGCTTGCAGCTTTTCTTTCGCATCTAATAAATCTTTCAAATTTTTAAAGTAGAGCCCATCCACGTCGCGATAAGTCATATCTTTCAGCGGAATTTTCTTTCGCTCAAATTGACCCAAGCTTTTAAGCTTTTCGTCTTCGACTTCTCGACCAATAAAGAAGACCAATTGTGGCTCTTGAACAATGGCCTTGAGCGGACCACTTTCGGTGCGAACCCATAGTACCAACACCGGACGACCAAAATGCTGATCGTAATGGCCATTAATTAAAAATCCGCTAAATTGTCCTCGTGCCAAAACATTCTCCAAATGGCATGATCTTGTTCATGAGAGAATTATATCCAGAAATAGAACCGTACCATACGTTTTCCCTTAAAGTCTCAGAGCTTCATACTCTGTATGTTGAAGAATGCGGCAATCCAAAGGGTGTGCCTGTTGTCTTTCTTCACGGCGGCCCAGGCGGCGGTTGTGGTAAGAATTATCGCCGATATTTTAATCCGTCTAAGTATCGAATCGTCCTTTTTGATCAACGCGGCTGTGGACGCTCTCAACCCCACTCCGAGCTTGAAGCCAATACCACTTGGGACTTAGTTTCAGACATCGAAAAAATTAGAAATCATCTTGAAATTAGTAAGTGGGCCGTATTTGGTGGTTCATGGGGTTCAACTCTGGCTTTGGCCTACGCCCAAACTCATCCTGAAAGTTGTACAAAATTATTTCTTCGCGGAATTTTCATGCTTAGAAAAAAAGAGCTCGATTGGTTTTACCAAGAGGGCTGCTCAAAAATCTTCCCCGACTTTTGGGAAGACTATATTAAGCCAATTCCTGAAAATGAACGTCATAATCTTATGGGTGCTTTCTATAAGCGACTGACAAGTCCGGACGCACACGTTCGTAGGGAAGCTGCTACCGCATGGGCCGTTTGGGAAGCCAGAACCAGTAAACTCATCCCTGATCAAGCTCATATCCAAGGCTTTGAAGAAGATATTAAGTTTGCCGACGCCTTTGCTAGAATCGAGTGTCATTACTTTATGAATAAGGGCTGGTTCGAGCCGGAAGATCAACTCTTAAGAGATGTTGATAATATTCGCCACATTCCAGCCGTCATCGTTCACGGTCGCTACGACGTGGTTTGTCCGGTCGAAAATGCATGGGAACTTAAGAAGGCATGGCCTGAAGCCGAACTTCATATCATTCCAGACTCAGGACATGCACTTGCAGAGATTGGAATTCGATCGAAGTTGATCGAAGAAACCGATAAGTTTGTCTTAGAGTAAGCCTTCAAGATTTTTTACAATCTTTTGCTGAATTTCTTTCATGTCTGATTCTGGCTTAGCTTTAGCATTTTTAAAGTCTAAGTCTGATGGATGATTACAAGGGACAAGATGCAAATGAAAATGTGGAACTTCAAAACCTTGAACCATATAACAAACACGTTTTGATCCCGTGACCTGATGAATGGCCTTACCAATAAGTTGTCCCATTTCCATCACCCGCAAGTATGTTTCGCGCGGAACATCAAGAATATGATTTACTTCTTCTTTTGGAATAACGAGGGTGTGGCCTAATTGATTTGGTGGAACTGCTAAAAAGCTAAGAACAAGATCATCTTCGTATATTTTGTAACAAGGCAATTCGCCATTAATAATTTTGGTAAACACTGACGGCATGAGTCAACTCCTAGGCAGATTCGATTTATTCTTGGTGAAGGACGTTGCATAGATTAGGATGTGAAAGTCGTAAACTCAACAGGGATTCAGTGTGAATATCTTTTTGCTTAAGGGACTAGTCAGAGAGAAGCGTCATTGGGGCGATTTTGTCGGAGTAATGCAATCAGCTTTTCCCGGTCACCAAGTTATAGGTTTAGACTACCCTGGTGTTGGTGAAAAAAATCAAACAATCTCTCCAAGAAACTTTAAGGCTTATGTCGAAGATATGCGAAATGAGCACAAAGCCTGCTTTGATGGAACTCAAGAAAATGCACTCGTTGCAATTTCTCTTGGCGGCATGATGGCGCGCCAGTGGATGGAGCTTTATCCAGATGATTTTAAAAAATGTATTTTGATGAATACAAGCTTTAAAGGAATTTGTCCTATTCACAAACGACTACAGCCACAAAGTATGAAAACATTTTTAAAGCTTTTTTTAACTCGCGATCGTGACCTAGTTGAAAAAGGTATTCTCGAAATGGTTTCTAATCGCAGAGACAAGCATCCTCCAATTCTAAAAAATTGGATTCAATATCAAAGAGAGCGTCCTGTTTCGCATAAAAGTTTTATCAATCAAATCGCGGCCGCTATGACTTATAATGCGCCTAAAACTCCGCCTAAATCAGAACTGCTCATCCTAGCAGGAATGAAGGATCGCCTTTGTCATTATTCCTGCTCTGAAAGTATCCACCATACCTGGGGTGGAAAGCTAGAAATGCATCCTGAGGCCGGACATGACCTTGCGATTGATTCGCCCGAGTGGACTTCGACTAAAATCAAAGAATTTTTGTCGTAAAAATAAATAAAAGCACTTTCTTTATTCATCATTTTATCTAAGTTATTAAAATACTACTCATGGTTAAGCTTCTTTGACCGATAATCCTTCATGACAAATGTGAAGCTTCGATCAATCTCCCACACGGCTTTTTGTTTAGCCGAAGTTTATCCCTATGACGTCTTCCTGCAAGTGAGCGAGAAGAAAGTCATTAAGATCTATGAGCATGGCTTCGAAGTCACACAAGCTGATCTTGATAGACTTGCTAAGTATCCGGGCGGATCAATTCTCGTAACCAAACAAGCTCACACCGAATATTTCGAAGGAAAGCTCCCGCAAGAATTAAAGTCAGAGTTACACAGTGGAAAACCGATTGACATAAAAAAAGCTGAAGACCTTTTTTGCTACGCTTTATATAGAGAGGAAGGTTGTAGTGACCAAGACTTTATTAAAGACGTCATGCAAAAAGCACAGAAAATCTCTCTCGCTCTTTTTGACTCTGAAGAAGCCAAGAAAGATAAGATTTCTAATTTCAATATTCTCACAACACTTTGTAAATCAGAAGAGCGCTTTGCTGCTCACTCGCAACTTTTACTTACGCTTGGCTCGCTTTTTATGATGGCAACACCAGGGGTAACGATGGATTACCTGACTTCTATCGGCCATGTCGCCTTCTTGCATGGCTTTGCTATGGAGTATCTAACTGACAGGAACAAAAAAACTGTTTTTCATCAACTACTAAGTCCGAAAGATATTAAAATCGACATTATCAAGGATTCTCAGTCCATCAAAGATTCAATCAACGCACATTTTGATGGTCACTCGCTTAAGGACTTTAATGCGATTTCTGCCTATTTAAAGCATATCTATATTATGGAAAAAGCCGTTGACCAAAGCTCATTTTCCAAAAATGCTGGAACTGTAAGAGCAATCAAAGAGTTTAAAATGTTTGAAACACCGATAAAATTTAGAATTGAAAACAAATCAAGTAACTACTTTGTTGTGACCAAAAAGTTTGTGATTGTAGATCACCTCGTTACAATTTTAAGTAAAAAGCTTCAAGACGCCACTTCTTCGACTGAAGACTTAATTGCTTCATCGCTACACACTTTAAAAACAAAGCTGCAAGATAATAACGCTGTCTATGATTATGATCAGGACTTACTTGATTCGTTTATAAAATACAGTCGCACAATAAGTTAATCGACTAATTTATAGATGGCAGAGTTTTTTTCGTTCTCGCGCACTTCAACTGCTGAAACCCAGGCGCGATTATTGGTTTTGGCGCGAATCAACTGATCAGACTCGTGAAAGACCCACTCAGCCGTCCCTTCCATCCCTACGTTTGGAAGAACTCTTAACTGAATAATACCCTTCTTATCCATTTCTTTAAAAAGTTCAAGCTCCGGATCATCGGCCGAAGCCAAGAAAGTGTGATCAAACATGGTGTCGAGCCACGACTTAAGATCTTTTAGACCTCCAAAATCGACAACCCAACCCTCCTTCGTCATTTCTTTGCACTCGAATTCAAAATAAAACTCGCGCGAATAGCCGTGCACGTATTTGCAATGACTATCAGCTTTCCACTGACGGTGAGTACATGGGAAACCTATAAAACGCTTGGTGGAGGTAAATCTTTTTGGCATGGCCAAAAGATAGCTCTAAATTTGGCTTTTGCGAAGGGCCGTCACTATTTTAGACACCTGTGTGGCAAAAGTCTTAGAACTGACTTGTCTAACGTCTAAATTCAGCTACTTAATTGTGCTCGTTTAGGCATATTTATTGCTTTTATAGCCCTAATACTTCAACTTCGAGCGTTTTATGAAACTGGACATTGTACCCCTATCTAAATGGATCCCTAATCTAAAGAAGCCTTTAGTTATTGCCGGTCCGTGTTCAGCTGAAACTGAAGATCAGGTCATGAGTACGGCCATCGAGCTTAAGAAAAATGAAGACGTTCGTATTTTCAGGGCCGGGATCTGGAAGCCAAGAACTCGTCCTAATACTTTTGAAGGTGTTGGCGAAGAGGGTCTCAAATGGATGGCCCAAGCCAAAAAAGAAACTGGCTTACTTACAACCACAGAGGTTGCCACTGCTGCCCATGCTGAACTGGCGCTAAAGTATGGAATTGATATTTTATGGATTGGAGCTAGAACAACTGCGAATCCATTTTCAGTTCAAGAGATTGCCGATGTTCTTAAGGGAACTAATATTCCCGTTCTCGTAAAAAATCCTATTAATGCCGACTTGGCTCTGTGGCTTGGAGCGATTGAACGTATCGCCGGCGCAGGGATTAAAAAAATTGGAGCGATTCACCGTGGTTTTTCAAGCTACGAGAAAACTCAATATCGAAATAATCCTATTTGGAAAATTCCAATTGAACTCAAGCGTATGCTTCCCGATCTTCCGATGATTTGTGACCCAAGTCATATAGCAGGTGTTCGCGACCTTGTTGGTAGTATCTGCCAAAAGGCCATGGACGTTGATATGGAAGGGCTTATGATTGAAACTCATATGAGTCCTAATGACGCTTGGTCGGATGCCGCTCAGCAAGTCACTCCAGACTCACTCGCTGAGATTCTATCGACCCTATCCCTAAGAACTGAGTTTTCTTCTGATAGAAATTTTGAAGCTCAACTCGATGAGCTTCGTGCAAAAATTGATCGAATCGATCAAGAGCTTATTGACTCCCTATCAATGCGTCTAAAAATTGTGCAAGAAATTGGTAAGGCTAAAGCAGCTAATAATGTCACTCCCCTTCAGTTACAACGTATGGGCGCGCTTATGGAAAAACGCCTGTCGCAAGGACAAAGTGCTGGTCTTAACGCTGAATATATCAAAGAATTGTTTGATACGATTCACGAAGAATCAGTACGCATTCAAACAGAACTTATGAATGTGCAGAACTTGAAGGACTAATATGATCTCCGATCGAATTCTTGGTGTGGAAGGCTCAAAATCTGTGGGCCTTGCCTCCGTTTTAATGAAACTAAGAAAAGAGGGACGCGATATTATCGCTCTCAATGTGGGTGAACCCGATCTTCCCACTCCTGACGTCGTTAAAGAGGCTACGGCCAAGGCCATGCGTGATAATCATACGCGCTACTCCTTAGTCGAAGGCATCCCAGAACTGAGAGAGAAAATTGCTGAACGCTTCCAAAAGCAAACAGGCAGAAGTATCTCTCCATCACAAGTTCTTGTTTCAAATGGTTCAAAGCAAACTCTTTATAATATCTTTCAGGCCATGCTCAATGCTGGTGATGAAGTCATCATTCCTCGCCCTTACTGGGTCAGCTTCCCTGAGGCGGTTAAACTGGCCGGTGGTGTCCCTGTCTTTATCGATGCACTAGACCTTCAGCTTCCCGTTGATGCAATTGAAGCGGCCATCACAAGAAAGACTAAACTTATCGTTGTAAACTCTCCCAATAATCCATCTGGTGTCGTTTATAAAAAATCTGACATGAAAAAGCTGGCAGCCCTGGCTGTGAAACATGATCTTCATATCGTGAGCGATGAAGCCTATGAAGCTTTGATCTATGATGAAGCTGAAAAGTTTAGCTTTGCCGAAATGGATGATGAGGTTTTTAAGCGCACCATTCACGTACAAAGTTTTTCAAAAACATTTATGATGACGGGATTTCGCATTGGCTTCATGATTGCGGATCAACCACTTGTAAGTGCCATCAACAAGCTTCAAAGTCATCTGACAGGTAATAACTGTACATTCGCCCAGTATGGTGCCGTTGCAGCACTTGAACATGAAGCCAGCATTGTTCCTCCCATGGTTGAACTTATGCGCTCAAGACGCGATTTATGTTTAGAACTATCCAAGGGATTATTTGAAGTTGAGACTCCGGGTGGAGCTTTCTATCTTTTCCCAAAAGTGACAAATTACTTTGAAAGATTCAAAGACTCTGCCGAGATGGCGACATTTTTATTAGAGAAAACTGGTGTGGCCGGACTTGGCGGTTCAGCCTTTGGAATGGAAGGACATTTGCGCTTTGCTTTTACAGCGAGTGAGACAGATCTAAGAGAAGCCTTTCGCCGTATGCGCGAGGTTTTATTATGAAAGTTGGAATTATCGGTTTTGGTAGACTCGGTCGCTTAATTGCTCGCTACCTCAAAGAAGATGCCGATATCATTGTTTGTGATATTTCAGATATTTCAAAAGAAGCAAAAGAGCTGGGTGTTGTTCAAGGTACGCTCGATGAAGTTTGTGCCTGTCCTATCGTTATTCCTTTTGTTCCTATCAGCGAGTTTGAAAAGCTCATCATTCAGATTAAAGATAAATTAAAGTCTGGCACACTTTTAGTTGATGTTTGTTCGGTCAAAGAGCTTCCCGTCAATGCTATGCTTAAACACCTGCCAGAAAAAGTTCAGATCTTGGCCACTCACCCCATGTTCGGCCCCGATTCTGCTCGTGAAACTGTTTTTGGTCATAAGATTGTTCTATGTCCGGTAAGAATTGAAGAGAAGCTTTATCAGGATATCACCCGCTATCTTAACGGCCACGGGCTAAAGGTTATTGAATCCACGGCGGAAGAGCACGACAGACAAATCAGTCATTCACTTGTACTTGCCCATTTCATTGGACGAACTCTGATGGATACAGGAGCTCAGCGCCAAGAGATTGAAACATTAGGCTATAAACGCCTTATGAAGATTTTGGGTGTTGTACAAAATGATAGTTGGCAGTTGTTTGTCGACATGAATAAATATAACCGATTTGCCGATCAAGCTCGTGCAAGATTTATTGGCTCACTGACTGCGATTGATCAAAAACTTAGACTTGGTGATGATGAATGAAAGTTGCTTTTCAAGGTGAACGCGGAGCTTATTCAGAGTTAGCGCTTATTAACTTTTTCCAATCAAAAGCATCTGCTCTCGGATTTGCTCTATCTGAACAAGTCATTGAGGCACTTCTTGCCAAAGAAGTCGATTATGCCATTTTACCAGTAGAGAACTCTATTGTTGGCAATGTGACGGTCAATCTCGACCTAATATACAAAGAGAAAGTCGAAGTCTGGGGAGAGCATTTTCAACCGATTAAACATTGCCTCATGACTCTTCCTGGCACTGCACTCGAAGATATTACAGAGGCCGCCTCACACCCTATCGCACTTTCACAATGTCGCGATTTCTTAAGTCGTCACAATATTCGGGCCCATGCCGAATACGATACGGCCGGGGCGGCCAAGCTGCTTAGACAGAACTCTGCAATCTCTAAAGGCAAGGCCATTGTCGCCAGTGAGCTATGCGCCAAGTATTATGATTTAGAAATTCTAAGTGATAAGATTCAAAACAATGATACTAATCTTACTCGCTTTCTGATTATGTCTCGCGCTGGTGAGAATCCGAACACTCTTGAAAAAAATAAAACCAGTATCGCCTTTGCAACTTCTCACCAACCCGGTTCACTACTTGAGTGTCTTCAGTGCTTTTCAGCACATAAGCTTAATATGACTAAGATTGAATCAAGGCCTGATCCGATGAATCCATTTCAATATGTTTTCTTTGTTGATTTTATCGGCGATCAAAAAAACTCAGAGGTTTCAGCTTGTCTGAATGAACTTGAAAAATTAACAAAAACGCTTAAAGTCTTGGGTAGTTATAATGCAGCGTCGTTAGTTTGAACTGATTTAGATTTCATATTTCTGCGCACCCAGCGCCTCATCACAACAACTTCAATGCCAAAGAAAATAGCACCACAGATATAAAACCCTATCGTTCGATAAAATAGCCATAGATCTGTCGTCATATTAAAGGCCACATAGGCCATAAAGCATCCATAACTGAACATAAAAGCCGCCATATGGCTTTCCAAGTTTTTTGTCAGTTCAATCGGGACCGCAATTTTTTGCGGAAAGTCTTTTTGTAGCTCAGAGATTAAACTCTTACCCCTAATTTTTTGAAAAATTAAAAAGGAAGCAACTCCCACCCCGGTAAAGGCTGGTTGAAGCTTAAACCAAATGCCTTCATCCCCAATGAGCGAGATTCCACCAAGAAACATTAAAATGATAAAGTTGAATTTTGTTAGAGAGTGAATATGTCCTAACCAAAATTTTTCAATTAAAATTTCGATGACGGCAAGACCAAGACCTACCCCAAGAGCAATTCGAATTGGATAATTCTCTTCTAATATCCAGTAAGCAATGGCTGGAAGAAAAGAGAGAAGGAAGAAACCTTTATGCTTACGCTGCATTTATGAAGCTTTCTTATAACTTTGGTCCAGGGCAAGCCAATCTTTGTAACCCTTCTCCACTTGCGGTGGATCCATGATCTCAACTCGCTCACCAAGGCCATGAAGCCAAGCGTACAGATCGTCACAGACTTCGATCGAAGCCGCCCAAATAACATCCCCTTCAGCATTGGTCGTAATATAGGGATTACCAAGAAAGTGATAGGGAGGATTCAAATCAACATCACTAGCAGTTTTAAGCTTAAGAACTAATCGCTCTTCATTGCCTGAGACAACTCTCATGGCCAATATAAAGTCATCGACCTCTATTGGTGAAAAGTTAGCTTGATAATTCTTCGTCACATCAAAACGAATTGATTCGACCTCTTGTACCGGGAAGGCAACTAGACATCGATCGTTGGAATCCTCGCCAACTAAGCAAAGATCTCCTTCAAGATAAACTAATTTATGAGGGTAAAGACTTGAGATTTTATTACTCCCCCAATGAAGTTCAATAATAAGTCCACGCGACAATCCATCTTCAATCTTTTTAACCATCTCTACGGCTTGCTCACCAAGACGACCAAGCACACCTTCTCGCGCTTCCTCTTCCTCCAGAAGTCGATACATATCGTATTCAGGATAATGAGCCTCGAGACTTTCGAGTTTATCGGCGACTAAATTATAATGAGGCTTCCCCTCTTGTGTACCAATGGCCGGAAACATGGCCTGAAGTGCGAGCCATTCACTAAGACTCATTTCAAATTGAATTCCTGGTGAGTGCGCAGGCGGGATGAGGATATGCTGTCCATGATGATCGTCGATCATGAGTGGATGATTGAGCTTTTGTAAGATGGAAACAACCTGCTTCACCATGGCCGGTTCGGTTTCATGGGCCGTTGCAAATGAGCTTAAAGAGGTTGGATTCTCTAGTGATTCCAGTGATTTCAACAACTTCCAAAACTCTTTTCTAGGCAGAAGATCTTTAAACGTCACCTTAGGTGCCCCTTTTACGGGAGGATTGTTCCTCTATTCCGTACCAATCTAGTCGGTCTTTTATTCGAGATCCTTGAGTGCTTTTTTCCATAAAAGCGGTGATAATAGGGCCATGCTATTGAAATCTCTGACAAAGAACCCAGTTTTGATCGTCGGTATTCTGATGATGTCGATCTTCCTCATGACCGTTGGTAGACGCCAAGGATGGTTTAATCGCGACAATCTTATCCCCACCTCATGCCGTGCCGTGACAGTTAAACTCGATCGCAGAATTCCTGCCAGTTGGTCTACTCAGTGCGAAGGCAATAATCTTTTAATCACTATGAATTTTGCAGAAGAAAAAGATAAGCCAATTGCAGATGCTGAACTACGCACCGTTCTTTTTAGAACCTTGGCCAACAACCTAAAGTCTGTCGCTCTTAATTCTCCTTCGGATAATTTGGAAAGAACTGATATTGTAAGCGTCAGATTGATTCACCCAAGAATGACAATTAACTCGGTTAGTGAAGGCAAATACGTGGTCAAGTTAGCGACCATGAACGATCCCGCTATGATCGCCGAGCACCTTAAGGTCACGGTCCAAGTCCAAGAAGTTGGCGCCAAACCCTAAGTCACTGTCGCACGCTTCTAACTCGTCTCCAAGCTGGTACAGATAGGCATGCAAATGAAGTCTCGCAGCTTCCTGACCGCCATAAAGTTTGTCTCCTAATATAGGACATCCTAGAGCTTCCAGATGAGCTCTGATTTGATGACGATGACCGTGGGCCAAATCAATAGAAAGCACAATAGCGCTTTCACTTTGGCGCAGGACTCTTAAGAAAAGACTCCCCTCAATCATACCTGCTCGGTGCTCAGTTGATGCCTTAACTTTTTTTCCCTGCAAGTCAAACCATGCACTTAATTGTCCCACCTCACTCGGCATCTTATTCACTACAGCAACGTAGCGTTTGAGATGAGCGACTTGATGAAAGCGCTCTCTTAAATCACTCCAACGTCTTGGGCTTTTGACATAAATTAAAACACCAGAAGTGGCCTGGTCGAGACGATACAGTAAGCCACGCTCATGAGTCTCCGCTCCGACACTCATTAGGGAACCTAAGCCCTGCGAACGCATCCAAGACAAAACATTGTCTTGCTCTTCGTAATTGAGCGCATGGCCATGAAGACCGGCAGGCTTATGCAGCACTAAGAAATCTTCGGTTTCTTTAATAATGGATGGAGTATCTCCGCAAAAGACTGGCGAAATAAGGCTCGGATTCAAAAGATTGAGAGTGAGGTTAATTTCACTTTTGGCCCTGACTCTTTTTTTTAGCTTTGCTGAAGCCAGTTGTCTTTTTTGATGAGCTTTACTAATCCCAAGCGACTTTAAAAAATCAGAGAGAGAGGCCCAATCTTCAAGCGGACAAAGTGAGCCAAACATCATCGCTCCTAATCCGCTTTATTTCCAATATCAGTAATATCGGCTTTTCTAATCATGAATTCAACACGGCGACTGGCGCGATCATTTTCGTCTTGTGAGCGACTTGGGATAGAAAGAGCGCGTGTGTCGCCATAAAAAACAGTGGTGACTTTCTTGGCCCTAACCCCTCTTCTGATAAGTGACTTGGCCACGGCACTTGCTCTGGCAGCCGAGAGATCAAAGGCATCTTTGCCGTCACTACCTCTTTCTCCTACAGACGCGTGCCCTTGTACAAAAACCACCCAGTCTTTTGTACTGAGCATTTTAACTAAATCATCATAGACTTTAACGACGATTTTTGAAGGTGTAACTGAACCTTCATTAAAATAAATCTTATCTTTAACTATGACTTTGATACCTTCAGGCATTTCATAGACATCAACGTTTTCACTTAGACCATGTTCTTGTAAGTCTTGTTTCATTGAACCTAAGTCTTCACTACTTTCACGATTGACTTCGTGTTTGTCTAGAAAACCATCTGTTGTTAAAAATTCAATCGGAAAAGGTTTAATTGGATCTTGGCTTTCCATCATCGTAGGTGAATCATCAGGAGATTTACCTTTTTGAATAACTTCACCTTGCTTGAGCACGTTGCCACCAAAAGCATTTCGAATAGAGCCAAGAGCGGCTTCATATTTAGCAGACTCTGTTTTAGCAAAAGAGAGTAGTAAAACGAAGAACGTAAGAAGCAGCGTCACCATATCTGAGAACGTCGCCATCCAACCAGGTAGACCCGGCTTACAAGGAGGACATTTTACAGGTTCTTGACCTGCCCCTTCATCATCCCCAACTGCTGAATTGACTGCTTCTTCTGCCACAAAAACTCCCTATGACTCAGCTTCGCCGGCATTATCTGTTGCCCGTTCAGCTGGTGGTAAGAAGGCATTGAGCTTTTCCTTAATCAGTCTTGGGTTCTCACCCGCAACAATACCAAGAGTTCCAGCAATAATAATTGTCATTCTGCCCATCTCGGTCGTCGATCTAATTCCAAGTTTATTTTTTACTGGGTTGGCGACAATATTGGCCAAGCATGATCCATAAAATGTTGTGAGAAGTGCAACCGCCATAGCAGGACCAATAGCGGCCTGATCGGAAAGGTTACCAAGCATAATCACCAGACCAATAAGAGTCCCAATCATTCCAAAGGCCGGGCCATCATCAGCAAGGTTTTGCATAATATCTTGTCCAACTTTATGTCGCTCACCCATGGCATCAATTTCAAGTTGAAGAATTGAACTGATCACTTCGGGGGGACGGTTATCGGCGGCTAAGGTCATGGCCTTCTTCATAAATGGATCATCGATTTGAACTTTCTCTAGTGCAAAGACCGATTCTCTTCGTGCCGTCTCAGCCAGCTTTCCAATTTCTTCAATGGTTGCCTTGATATCTGTTGGTGCATAGAAAATTGATTTCATCGCAACACCAACGACATTTTTCACAATCTCGAGGGGCCATTTAATAAAGGTTGAACCGAGCACCCCAAGCCCAACAACGAGTACGGAGGGAACATCGATGAAGGCGATAATGTCACCCCCAGCGAAAATCGCACCGACAACCGCGCCGATACAAAGGACGAAACCTATAATTGTAGCTAAATCCATAAGGACTATCCTGTTGCAAAAATACTTCTATGCTTTAAGTATCGGAAATCTTGAAAAGGATTTGAGTGAAATCTCTCTAGGTAGTTGTATTGTGGAAAAAATAGCCCATACTCGAGCATTGCGATCAGTCAAAATGGCCAAAGTCCAATGTTCATCGAGTGGCGATTACTGACTAAACTGCTATAGTGTTTACAAAATCTGTAAGAAAGTTCTCGTTTAAAACACTAAGGTAGTATGAACTTTAAAACTAGACTGACACAAAACAAGATCCAAACCACACGAAGAAGCATTGATACATTGCAAATTAATGTTGGAAAGCTGTGTAATCAAGCCTGTCGCCACTGCCACGTAGAAGCTGGGCCCACGCGCACAGAGAATATGGAACGAGAGGGGTTTGAACGTCTACTCCACTTAATTGATCAATCTAGAGTCTCCACACTTGATTTAACAGGTGGTGCTCCTGAGATGAATCCAAACTTTAGATGGTTTGTGACTGAGGTCAGAAAAAGAGACATCACCGTACTTGATCGCTGTAACCTCACTGTGATGTATGAGCCAGGGCAAGCCGATCTTGCGCAGTTTTTGGCCGATCACAAAGTACAAGTTGTAGCCTCACTCCCCTGTTATTCAGAAGATAATGTCGACAAGCAACGTGGTAACGGGGTCTTCGATAAGTCGATTAGAGCACTAAGACAACTCAATCAGCTTGGTTACGGCAAGGGACAAGGCTTACAACTAGACTTGGTTTACAATCCAACTGGCCCAACACTTCCTCCTGCGCAAGAAAAGCTCCAAGCCGATTATAAAAAGAATTTAAAAGAATGGTTTGATATCGACTTTGATAATCTCTACACCATCACAAATATGCCTATCAAACGCTTCCTTGATGATCTCAATCGCCAAGGAAAGTACGAAGAGTATCTTGAGACACTAGTCAATGCATTTAATCCAAGTGCTGCCGCTAATATGATGTGCTTTAATCTTGTCTCTATCGGTTACGATGGACAGATTTACGACTGCGACTTTAATCAAATGCTTGATTTAAACTCAGTTAAAAAGCCAACCATTTGGACCGTCGAAAATTTTGACCAATTAGTAAACAATGAAATCGTATGGGGAGAACATTGCCACGGCTGTAGTGCTGGGGCTGGTTCTTCATGCGGAGGAAGTCTCACATGAGTATTAAAAATGACGTTAAAACCTATTACGGTGAAACACTAAAAACAAATGCTGATTTAAAAACTGATGCCTGCTGTACCGATGAAGCCCTGGCTCCCTACGTAAAAAAAGCCTTATCAGTACTCTCTGATGAAGTTCATCAAAAATACTATGGTTGTGGTCTTGTTATTCCACAGCAACTTGAAGGCGCAAACGTACTCGACCTTGGAAGTGGGGCTGGACGCGATGTCTTCGCACTATCTTACTTGGTAGGAAAGACAGGTAAAGTCGTTGGCGTGGATATGACTCCAGCACAAATAGAGGTCGCCAGAAAAAATATTCCCTACCATAGCGAAAAATTTGGTTTTAATAATGTCAGTTTTTTAGAAGGCGATATTGAGGGACTTGATAAGCTCGACCTCGCCTCAAACTCGTTCGACGTCATTGTTTCCAATTGTGTGATTAATTTAGTTGAAGATAAAAAGAAAGTTTTGACTGACGCCTACAATCTTTTAAAAGAAGGCGGCGAACTTTATTTTTCCGACGTTTATACAGATAGACGCTTGGCCAGCGAACTCCAAGTCGATCCCATTATTCGTGGTGAATGTCTTGGTGGCGCGCTTTATTGGAATGACTTCAATCGTTTTGCCAAAGCTTCAGGTTTTAGCGACCCACGTATTGTAAGCTCGCGCGAACTCATTATTGGCGATGATGAAATTAAGTCTAAAATTGCCCCGGCCCGTTTTTATTCCGTCACCTATCGCCTGTTTAAAATTCCAGAACTCGAAGATGCCTGTGAAGACTTTGGTCAAGCGGCCAAGTACAAAGGGACGCTGCCGAGTGCTGCAAAAGGCTTTCTCCTGGATAATCACCACCTTTTTGAAAGTGGAAAATGGGAGTCGGTTTGCGGAAATACCTATTTAATGTTGCAAAAAAGTCGCTTCGCTGAGCATTTTGAATTTGTTGGAGACTTCAAGAATCATTACGGCATTTTTAAAGGCTGTGGCATGGATGTTCCCTATGATGGAGCTGATCAGGCCGCTGCAGGAGCTGCCTGTTGCTAACGATTCTCATTCCTACTTATAAAGATCTTCAAAGAGATTGGACCAGTAAATTATTCGACTCGGTGATGGGACAAAAGGTCATCGTCATCGATACTCCATCAAATGATGGTATGGAAGCCGAGTGCCAAAAGCGAGGTTTTAGCTACGTTAAATCCAAGGCAATCAACAGAGCTGGACGACTCAACGATGGTATCAAGTACGTGAACACCCCTTGGGTCATTTTTCATCACCCTAGAAGCACTTTAGAAGCTATCGCCTTTTCTCAGGTTCTGGAGCTTAAGAATCCTTCCTGGGGGGGCTACACCCATAAGTTTGATGATCGCCACCCGCTTCTAACATTTGCATCATTTTGGTCTAATCATATTCGCGGCGAATTACAAGGCGTCTACTATCTCGATCACTGTCTTTTTAGCCATGTTAATCTTCTGAGCGATAAACCGCGTCCCTTTGGTGAAGTTGACGTCTTTGAAGACACATTGTTTTGTAAGAAACTTAAAACTTCGAAACGACCTATCAGGCTAAAGGCGATCTCTACAACCTCTTCCATACGTTTTAAACAAAATGGTTTATGGCGCCAGGCCATCATGAACCAACTTTTAAAAATTGGATATTTTTTAGGCCTTGATCACGCCATGATGAATCGCTGGTACGAGAAAGGTCTTGGTCTAAATCAGAGGTATTGATCCCCAATAAGCCTTGGCTTTCGATCAGAAGAGACTGCGACATAGGTGAAGACACCCTCGGTAACTTTCTCGCGCCCTTCGCTATACTGCCTCGATACCCAACTCTCAATTTTAACCGACAATGAAGTCTTTCCGGTTTTAAGCAGACTTACATAACAACAAAGCGTATCGCCGACTAAGACAGGTTTATTAAAAGTCATGGAATCAACGGCCACTGTGACTGTGCGGCCCTTAGAGATTTTTTTTGTGAACAAACCTCCGGCAATGTCCATTTGCGACAAAACCCATCCGCCAAAAATATCGCCGGCGGGATTAGTGTTTTCTGGCATGGCCAAAACTCGAATAGCTAATTCGCCAATAGGTTGTGCTTCTTCGTTCATAACTACCCTCTTCGCCAAGTATGAAATTTTTTAAGGTATTCTAGAAGTTTATCAGGCTTGGTAGCATTCTTCCAAATACCGGCAAGATACTTATTCGCTTCTCCAAGACTTGGATAGGGATGAATTGTGCCAAGAATTTTATTCAAACCAAAGCCTTGCTTCATGGCCTGGACGAACTCAAGGATACTCACACTAGCTTCAGCTCCCACAATGGTAGCGCCAATGACTTTATCGCTGCCGGGCTCAACTAAGACTTTAACAAAACCATCAGTTTCACCGTCGGCTATGGCACGATCAAGATCGTCTAATTTATACTTATAGACTTCGTAAGCTTGGCCACTTTGTTTTGCACTATCTTCAGTATGACCAACGGTAGCAACCTCTGGATCGGTATAGGTTGCCCAAGGCACCACCGAGTAATCAACCTTGAACTTCTTAAGAAAGCCAAAGATTCCATTGACGGCGCAGTACCAAGCTTGATGGGCCGCCATATGTGTAAGTTGATATGGTCCGGTCACATCCCCACAGGCAAAAATATTGGGATAATTGGTGCGAAGGTATTCGTCGGTCTCAATCGTACCATTGCCTCGTAGCTTGACTCCAAGCTCTTCAAGTCCAAAGCCTTGAACTCGTGCCTTTCTTCCCACTGCGACTAATACATCTGAGAAATCTATCGAAATTTCTCTTCCCTCATACTGAACAATCAACGTCTTTTCATCATCAAAGCGAATGGCCTTATGAGAAGTTAAAACCTCAACCCCTTCACGCTCCAGTCGATTGCTGATGACTTCGGCCACATCTGAGTCTTCTTTACTCATCAGTCTTGTCGCCATTTCAACGATTGTGACTTTCGATCCAAGTCTTGAGAAAGCTTGCGCCATCTCAAGTCCGATCGGCCCACCGCCTAGAATGACAAGCTTGCGTGGCAGCACCTTAATGTCCCATAAATTATCAGAGACCAAATACTTAACTTTTTCAATTCCCGGGATGGGAGGAACAAAGGGAAATGCTCCTGTGGCAATAGTGATATTTTTGGTCGTATAGATTTTACCATTTAAGGTGACTTCCCAGGGCGAGATAATCTTCGCCTCTCCCACTAAGCAATCCACACCTAAAGAGGTATAGCGTTCAATCGAGTCATGAGGCTCGATGTCTTTGATCACTTGATGAACGCGGTCCATGACTTTGGGGAAATCGACCTTTACTTCCGAGGCGCTAGCTCCAAACTCTTCCAAATGTTTGGCATGGTGGACGTGTTTTGCTGCTTTTAAGAGAGCTTTAGAGGGAACACACCCTGTATTAAGACAGTCGCCACCCATTTTGTGTTTTTCAATGAGAGCAACTTTGGCCTTTACGGCCGCACTTATATACGCCGTGACTAATCCAGCTGATCCACCGCCAATAGCGATCATGTCAAAGTCAAATTTCTTTGGTTTTTTAAACTTCGCATAGACCTTACGGGCCTTGAGAAAATCTAAAAACTTTTTAGCAATCAAAGGAAAAACTCCAAGCAGGGCAAAGGCTCCAAGAACTGATGGCGATACAATTCCAGCGGCACTCTCAAGTTTCGATAACTGGGAACCTGCATTCACATAGACGAACGTTCCTGGCAGCATTCCAAGCTGAGAAACCCACATAAAGGTAAAAACCTTCATGCGCGTTAGTCCCATACCAAGATTAATAAGAAAGAATGGAAAAACCGGCACAAGCCTAAGAGTTAACAAATAAAAGGAGCCCTCTTTTGCAACACCTTTATTAATAGAGTCGATTTTTTTACTAAATTTTTTGCCAACCCATTCTTGTAAAAAAGTTCGGGCCATCAGCATGGCCAAAGTTGCACCAAGAGTGCTGGCAATAGAAACGTACAGCGTACCAATGAGCGAACCAAAAACCGCTCCTCCGGCCAAAGTAAGGATTGTTGCGCCAGGCAGACTTAATCCCGTGGCCAGGACATAGATACCAATATAAATGAGGACCGAAAGCGGTTTATGCGACTCGACAAGACTTATTAAAGACTCTTGATTTTCTTTAAGCCAAGAAAACGTGAGTTTTTGATCGAGATCAAAATAAAAAAAGAGCGAGACAGATAGAACTGCCAAGCTAGCAAGGATAATTTTTTTTAACATCTATTGATCCGTTGAGTTTGGAGCCCAGTCGTAATTTAAGAAAATAATTTTAGCATTACTTGGAAATTTCTTTTCGCGCCATTTATTAAGAGCGACTAAAAGATCACCGCCATCTTTAGTGAAATCACTGCCATACCAATCAAATATTTTTGATAGCTTGGCTTCACCATTTTCATACTTGTTTTTAAGATTATCCTCTAGAAAAATTTTGGCCTGTTCCTCTAGTTGGCGATCAAGTACTTTGGCGCTAAATGCTTCTGCTCTAAGTGGAGGACAACCGATAGACGCACAGTTAACGGCAAAGTGAATGCGAGGCTCATTAAAGTCTTTTCGAATCACTTCATGTTCTATCCAGTCCAGATGCCTTTTTTGTCCAAGTAACACGAAAAATTCTTTTTTCCAGGCAGAGCTGAACAACCCACCTAGATCTTTAATCGTTTTAACCGGCCAGTTGTCTCTCATGAGTTGGATAGTAAACGCATTATAAGCATTAATAAGGAAGGCAAGCTGCTGATCATGAGAAAAGCCAGCGTAATCCGATTTCTTAACACTCGATAACGTTTTTAAGTACGCATCTAGCTTGGCCGGATTCTTTTTAAGATGACTATACCGAACTAACGTCTGTGCTCCATCAGTCACGACATTTTCACTTAAAACCTTACTAAACGCTAAATGCTCGTGGTCAAAAGCCATGGCCTTATAACTTAGGACTACGAAAAGGAGAATTGAGAGCATTTTCATGGGAACCTCGTAGTCGTTAGTGAGAAGACGCCATGATATCTTACAAAATGGGTAAAAAAAAACCCAAGGGAGACCCTTGGGCTTTTTTAGATTGATCTTACTCAGTAGTCCTACTGACAATCGAGAGGGATCAATTTTGCAACATTTCCGAATTTGACTCTAAATAGGTCAGCATCGAACGACGAAGCTCCGCCAGAGAAAGCTGGTCTTCTTCAAGAAGAAGTTCTTTCTTGATGAAGTCGACTGGGAATCCCGTCAAACTTGAAAGGGAATCTAAAGGAATTTTCTGTTCCTCTGTAAGAGACCCTAACTCCACCTGCTCAGCACTTGGCTTGGCCATTCCACACTCCTTTGCTGTTAACTCAGCGCCTCTAAAACATCGTAGTTTTAAAGACATATCCATGCCGAGAAATCATTTTTATGAATGACAAGCCAAGCATATCGGGCCATTTTCATCACTGTCAACGAATCAAAAAGTATAGTGCTTGCATGTAAGTTTTTATTAGAACTTACGGATATTTCAATATAACCTATTGATCTTCAAGGGTTCTGTAGAACCAGCTTGAAAGGTCCTATGGAGTTAGATTTATGAAAAAATTACTAAATGGAATCTTAGACTTTAGAAAAACCAAGCGTGCTGAGTACGCTGATTTATTTTCATCATTATCCGAGATTCAAACCCCAGACACACTTTTAATTGCTTGTTCAGACTCTCGCGTGGTTCCAAATCTCTTCGCCTCAACTGACCCAGGCGATATGTTTGTCCTTCGTAACGTTGGAAATATTGTTCCTGAGTATGGAACTTTTCGCGGCAGTGTTGGCGCTGCGGTTGAATTCGCCGTCAACCAACTTAAAGTGCAAGACGTAATCATTTGCGGTCATTCAAACTGTGGCGCCGTTGCCGCCATCATGAATGATGTGAAGTTTGAAGGCGACCTGGCCGCTTGGCTTGGCATCGGTGCAGAGATGAAGCTGATCGAACCGCCAAAAGGTGAATGGGGAAAACTTGATCTCGCTTCACAAGCAAATACGCTTTTACAAATTAGAAGACTGGCAAACTACCCCGCAGTTAAAGATGCGATAAAAAATCGTGGCTTAAGGCTTCACGCTTGGTGGTTTAATATTCCTAAGGCCGAAGTACTTCGTTACGACGAGACAAAATCGAAATTCATCGTACTCGATGAAGAAGAGATTCCTCGCGTTATGGCGATGCTTGAGTAAGAGCTTGTTCAAGACTAGAAAGCTTTGATTGGAGTTCTTGCCACTCACTAGCGGCTTCACTTTGCACTGTGATGCCTCCACCAGCATTAAAGCGCGCGGCTCGCTCACTCCAATCCACCAGGCCGGAACGGATATTGATCGAACAGCTCAAACCGCTACCATCCCAAAATAAAGTCGAGCCACAATAAAATCCTCTTGGCTCGCTTTCAATTTTATTAATAAGTTCAAAGACTCGCTGCTTAGGTGCACCGGTTATGCTTCCTCCCGGGAATAAGCAGCGAATGAGCTCTCCTACGCTAGTTGAAGCACTTACAAGAGCAGAGACTTCACTATATTGATGAACCAAGCCAGGAACATCGAGACGGGCCTTTAGAGCATCGACAACAGCTTGGCCATCACTCAATCGATTGAGATCATTTCGAACTAAGTCGGTAATCATTAAAAGTTCGGCCTGATCTTTTTTTGAGTTTTGTAAGATATCCCAAGCTTTTTGCGATGCGATTTGTGTACCTTTTATCGGCTTAGAGGCAATACGCCACTCACCACTTTGAGCCGGCCTTGCAGTAAATAATGTTTCCGGAGAATTGCTCAAAAAGCTCATGTGCTTGTCCGGCCAATAGGCGGCCTGAGCAAAGCTTGCTGCAGTTGGGGCAAACATAAAGTTGTGTGCTGTTTGTGCATTTCCACTGACTTCATAGTCAAAGGGACAAGTCAGATTAATCTGATAGGCATTGCCGGCGTAAAGGTTGCTTTGCACTTGTTCATAGCACTTGAGGTAATCACCAAAGCGTGGACCGTGAGTGCGTTTAATTGAAAAGTTAGATTTCGCTTTTGCTGCGATAGAGACACTTTCAAATTCTGTGTCGACGGCGTAGTACTCCATAGCGCGTGGTTTGGTTCCCAGCAAAAAAGCACCAGCCTCGTATAGGAAATGAACAAGTCTTGGGCGCCCAGGCTTGAAGTTTAGCGACTGTTTTTCGAGAAGTGAAAACCACGAACAAAAGTCATCACCATTTATAAACTTAGACTCGCCTTTTGAGAGCTCAAGCACGAGGTCTTCGCGCCTAATATAAGCGTGGCAATCACTTTTTATCATCGCGATCAAAGGCTAGGTTTTCAAATGAAGTATAGGCGCCAACCCAGGCCATTTTGGCAGTTCCTGTTTCACCAGCACGGTTTTTACCGACGATGACTTCGGCTACGCCAGGTTCTTTCGTCGTATCGGGATTATAATATTCATCACGGTACACGAACATGACGATATCGGCGTCCTGCTCAATCGCACCAGATTCACGAAGATCCGACATATTCGGACGCTTATTGGGTCTAGTTTCTACCGAGCGGTTAAGCTGCGATAGAGCAATGATAGGACACTCAAGCTCTTTAGCAATGGCCTTAAGTCCACGGGACATTTCCGAGATCTGTTGTTCTCGCGGAAGTCTTTTATCCGTCGGGCTCATAAGCTGAAGGTAATCGATAACAATTAAACCAATTCCCTGCTCGGCCTTAATCTTACGGCACTGAGATTGAATATCGAGAATGGTCGTTCCACCAGAGTCATTAATATAAATTGGAAATGATGAGAGTTCTTGAACGGCATTGCCGATGGCGCGAAGATCTGTTGCCAAAAACTCTTTCTTTCGAACACGTTTAGAGTCAACTTTCGCTCGCGAAGTCAAAAGGCGCATCGATAATTCGTTGGCAAGCATCTCTAGCGAGAATACAGCGACGGGAAGACCTGTGTTAGCACAAGCATTGGACGCAATATTGAGTGCAAGCGATGTTTTCCCCATGGCAGGACGAGCGGCCAAGATAATAAGCTGTCCAGGCTGCATTCCAAGAAGAAGCTCATCCAGACGATGGTAGCCTGTTGGGATACCTTGAATCTCACCAGCTTTTCGTGAAGTGTCTTCTAGTTCTAAAAGATTATTCTTAAGGAAGGCATTAAGTTTCCCCATGCCACCTGTTTTAGCTTCATTAGTGAGTTGAAAGAACTTTCCTTCAACTTCTTGAAGGTACTCACTCACATCACCTGTGTGGTTCATACCTTGTTCATAGACTTGCATCGCAGTTTTTAGAATACGACGAAGAGAGCTCTTTTCGCGAACTGTTTTACCGTAGTGGTAAATATTGGCCGAGCTGGCCATATCATCGAGAATACCTGTTACGAATTGTTGACCACCGACAGGCTCCAAGAAACCTTTCTCTGTTAAGCGAGAGCATACTGTGACGTAATCAACCGGCTTATTGGCCATGGCCAAGTCGGCGATAGAATCGAACACCATTCCATAACGACTGTCGTAAAAGTCTTCTCTCGTGATTTTTAAATCTGAAATTTCATCAAAGACAGTGCCTTCAATAATAAGACACCCAACGAGGGACTTTTCGGCCAAGAGATCATGAGGAAATTCTTTTTGCACGCAGACTCCAACGGATAAAAAAGAGGGGGCCCAAAAGACCCCCTACTCTTTAAAATCTATAGTTAGATTATAAACTTAGCTACGAAGAATCGCATTAGCCTGAGCAGCAAGTCTCTGATCTTCGGTTTGTTCAACAGCAGTTTCAGTCGTTTCTGTTGTTTCACCGTTTTCAGCAGCAAGTGCAGCAGCAGCAGCTTTTTCTTCTTTACGCTTTTCAGCAGCAGCTTGTTTAGCTTTTAGCTCTTCAGCTTGAGCAGGATCCATAGAGATCTTGATCTTGAACTCAGCTTCAACACCTTGGAAAAGCTTAACTTTAGCAGTGAAGTTTCCTAGGTTTTTCATAGCGTTGTTAACAGTGATCAAGCGACGCTCAATTTCGATACCTTTGCTCTTAAGCTCAGCAGAAAGGTCAAGTGTCGTGATAGCACCGAAGAGCTTACCATTAGCACCAGCTTTCTTTACGAACTCAAGAGAAAGACCATCAATTTTCTTTTTAATGGCTTCAGCTTCAGATTTTTGTTCAGCAACTTTTTTAGCAAGAGCTTTCTTTTGGTTAGCAAGAGCCTTTGCATTTCCAGCATCAGCAATAACGCCAAGCTTATTAGGAATAACAAAGTTACGTGCGTAACCGGCAGAAATATTAACGATCTCGCCTACGTTGCCAAGTGTCGGAACCTTTTCCGTCAGAATGACTTTCATAAACTATCTCCTTCATCATTTTTTTTAGTTTTCATAAAACGGCGGAAATCCACCCATAAATCGAAAAGCCCAGCAATAACTAAGACTTTCCAGCCCATGAACACAGTGCTGATGACCAACAAACTTCTAAAGAACCCGCGGATTCCAAGGAAGCTAAGTAGATCAAGAAAAACACCAAATCCTTGGAAGAAAAAGAATACTCCCAAACATGCTAACAAGTTTCCGCCTACTGCTTCGGCCCAAGGAGCGATGGACGTGCCACCGATATAGAGAGCTAAACCAGAGATCAAAGGCCAGGCAAAAAAGTCTGGAACTTTGTAGCGTACCAAGTCTTTAAGTCCGAATGGATAAGCATGACGAATACGCCAGACTAGAGAGTTGCGAAGGATCATAAACATTCCCACCCATAGAGTGAAATGAACGCCTACAAACAAAAACGACAATGACCAAGTCATAATGTCATTTGCAAAAGCCTGTGGATTGCTTAAAAAATCAGCAAGCACACGAGACTCTTCTCCACCACCAGACAAAATTTCAGCGTTTTGCTCACGAACCGATTGGAACAATGTTGTTACACTTGCAGTCACTTCACTCGAAAGATCCATGCCTGAGATCCACACTGCGACAGCACTAATGCCGACAACAGCACAAACAAGAGCCGTGCCCGTCAGGATTAAGCCTTGAACCGGAGCGCGACGACGTAGCACAATCTCAGAAATCAAAGCTGCAAAAAGCATTGAAATACCAAGAGAGATTGCCATCCAAGTTGCTTGTGGCAGCACAGGCTGTAGAGCAACTGAGATCGCAGCAAAAGCTAACGTCACAACAAAAGTTTTTAAACGACCGTAAAGTAAAACACCTAAAGCAAGGGGAACTGGAGCAAACAATGATAGTGGGCCGTAAGAAAACAACGCC
>TARA_R110000868_G_scaffold21614_12_pt1 | contig 40187 bp, 35 predicted proteins | sample TARA_R110000868 | Tara Oceans TARA_R110000868 (sample SAMEA4397489) | marine metagenome | biome: Polar Biome; feature: [SRF] surface water layer (ENVO:00010504); material: water (ENVO:00002006), including particulate matter (ENVO:01000060) such as... | depth 5 m | reverse complement strand
TGATAAAATAAACAACTTTCTTATAGATGAATTTGAAGTTGATGCAGATGATATTTCCCCAATGGCCAATTTAAAGAAAACACTTGAATTGGACAGCTTGGATTTTGTTGATTTAGTAGTGGCCATCGAATCTAACTTTAGCGTAAAATTGATGGGAGAAGATTTCATAAACGTAGTAACACTACAAGATTTTTACGACCTTATTGAGCAAAAATTAAACTAGAATTTATTCGCAAAACTGGTCTATTCCTTTAAAACCTTGCGTATTGGATAAGCAAATGTCAAATCAATGGAAAGGAAAGTCCAGAGGTTCTGTTTTAGGATATAAAATTTTTGTATTTTGTATTAGAAAGCTGGGATTGGGATCCGCTTATTTTATACTGTATTTTGTGGCTTTCTATTTTTGTTTTTTCGCTGCTTCAAGCACTAAGGCCAGTTATTATTACTTCAATCAAAGACTCAAATACAATATCTTAAAAAGTATTTTAGCCATTTATAAAAGTTACTATGTATTTGGGCAGACCATTTTGGACAAAGTGGCTATTTCTTCAGGTCTTAGAAATAAGTTTACCTATCATTTTGACGGTATAGAAAATTTAAATCAAACCTTGGCAAATAAAAAAGGGGGGATTTTGATCAGTGCCCATTTAGGAAACTTCGAAATAGCCGAATTTTTCCTGGACGAATTGGAAGGGAACGCCACCATTAATTTGTTGACCACAGATGTGGAGCACAAAGCAATAAAGGAATATCTTGATCAGTATATTAAAAAATCCAAAACCAAATTTATCATCCTGAAGGAAGATCTTTCCCATATCTTTGAAATGAATGCCGCTCTGGCAAAAAATGAAATTATTTGCATGACCGGAGATAGATATGCTTCAGCGGCCAAATTAATGACTGCGCCTATTTTGGGAAAAACGGCACAATTTCCTTCAGGACCATTTTTATTGGGATCTAGATTAAATGTGCCTGTCCTATTTGTATACGTAATGAAGGAGACCAATAAACACTATCATCTTTATGCGCGAAAAGCAGACTTTAAGCAGCGGGATGCCCAAGGATTGTTGGCTAATTATATTGAAAGCATGGAATGGATCATAAAACAATATCCATTACAGTGGTTCAACTATTTTGATTTTTGGAATTCAAAAAACTAAGTTAGTTTAGCCCTAAACTTTAGGTCCGGTATTTGGTTTTAAATTAAGCAGCGGCCTAAGCGTTAAAAACAAAATTATAGATTATATTAAAAGTCCTATAAAAAGCGTTTTAACTTAGTAAAACGATATTCTTGGTGGCATTAATAAAAGAGTAATAGATTACCCATGAAAGAAGTTCTTATAATTTATTATTCCCAATCAGGGCAGTTATTGGATATTGTTCAAAATTTAGCATCGTCCCTAAACAGTGAAAAGGCAAATATCACCTATTACAGGATACATCCCGAAAACGATTATGCATTTCCTTGGAAGCAGGATGAGTTCTATGATGCTTTTCCGGAATCCTTTTTACAGATACCATGCAAACTACATCCGCCAAAGGCAGATATTCTTGAAAAAAAATATGACCTTGTAATCATAGGTTACCAGGTATGGTATTTAACTCCATCGATTCCTGTAAACTCCTTCCTGAAATCCGATTTTGCAAAAAAAATCCTTGACAATACACCTGTGGTAACCGTAATAGCCTGCAGAAATATGTGGTTGATGGCACAGGAAAAAATGAAACGCCTGCTAATTTCATGTAACGCACAACTGGTGGGCAATATAGCTTTAGTGGACCGCCATATAAATCATATCAGCGTAATAACCATAGTGCATTGGATGTTGGGCGGAAAAAAAACCAAATATTTGGGCATTTTCCCAAAACCTGGGGTCTCCGACGCCGATATTAAATCTGCTGAAAAATTTGGAATACCTATCAATAAAGCATTATTAAGTGGTGATTACAACAACCTTCAGGACGATTTATTACAATTGGATGCCGTTAAGGTAAAACCCTTATTGATACAAACCGATATAAGGGGAAATGTGTTATTTACCAAATGGGCCAACCTCATAATTAAGAAAGGACCTACAGGAAATCCGAAACGGAAAAAATTACTGGTATTGTTCAAATATTATTTGTTATTTGCAATATGGGCTATAGCTCCAATAGTTTTTATTGTATTTTTGGCCACTTATATTCCCCGGTACAGTAAAATTAGAAGGGATAAAGCATACTATTCATCCGTTAGTTTAAAGAACAATTAATGAAAGACGTTTATATTACCAGAATAGCCAAGTTCTTACCAAATAATCCTATTGACAATGAACAAATGGAGGAGAAATTGGGTGTCATTAATGGTAAAAACTCTAAAGCTAGACGTATAGTCTTGCGCAACAATCAAATTAAGACCAGGTATTACGCCATTGACGATAAAGGAAACATAACCCATAACAATGCCCAACTAACCAAGGAGGCCATTGAGCTTTTATGCGATGCCACTTTTACCACCAAGGATATTGAACTTCTTTCCTGTGGCACTAGTAGTCCCGACCAAATACTGCCATCACATGCCTCTATGGTACACGGCTTTTTGAAAAATGTAAATTTAGAGGTAAATTCCCCATCAGGCGCCTGCTGTTCAGGAATGAACGCCTTAAAATATGGCTTCTTGGCAATTAAGGCCGGACAAGTTTCCAATGCGGTATGCACTGGATCGGAAAGAACCTCAACTTGGATGAAATCCGATATTTTTGAGAATGAGGTGGAACACCTGAAAGAATTGGAAGACAACCCCATATTGGCCTTTAACAAGGAATTTTTACGGTGGATGCTATCCGATGGGTCTGGAGCCGTGTTACTGGAAAGCGAACCCAAGGGAGCGGCTTTAAAAATTGAATGGATGGAAGGATATTCCTATGCGCATGAAATGGAAACATGTATGTATGCCGGTGCAGATAAATTGGAGAATGGCCATTTAAAACCTTGGAGCGAATATCCTGCATCCGAATGGGCGAATAAATCTCTTTTCGCCATGAAACAGGACGTTAAATTATTGGGTGAAAACATTTTGGGAAAAGGTGTCGATAGTCTAAAAATGGCTATGGAAAAACACCAAATCACTACAGCCGATTTTGACTATTATTTACCACATATCTCCTCCTACTACTTTAAGGAAAATTTATACGAAGAACTAAAACGACAAGGAGTAGAAGTCCCTTGGGAGAAATGGTTTATGAATTTGAGCAAGGTAGGCAATGTTGGTGCGGCTTCAATTTTTGTAATGCTAGAGGAATTGGTAAGTTCCGGAAAACTAAAAAAAGGCGATAAAATATTATTACACGTTCCTGAAAGCGCCAGGTTTTCCTACGCATATGCATACCTAACGGTCTGTTAAATGAATTTATTAAAACAAACAATAAACGATAAAGGGTTAATTGGAAATCTAATTCCCCAAAAAGCACCCTTTGTAATGGTTGACAAGCTGTTTCACTATTCCGAAGAAAAAGTGATTGCTGGCTTCACGCCTCCCAGCACAAATTTGTTTGTGGACAATAATAAATTTATGGCTGCCGGACTTATCGAACACATGGCACAGTCCGTTGCCCTTCATACTGGATACCAATATTTTCTAAAAAACGAACCGGCCCCAACCGGCTATATCGGAGCCATTAAATTGGCTGAAATACTGGAATTGCCCAACCAGGATCAGGAACTCATTACCACCGTGACCATTTTACATGAAATTATGGGAGTAACATTAGTAAAGATCCAGGTAAGCTGCAATGACAAGATTATAGCAAACAGTGAAATGAAAACCGTATTGGCAAACTAATTGAACACAACACCTTCACATATAGATATACATAAATTTTTGCCCCACAGAGCACCCATGCTCTTGGTTACAAAAATAATTAGCCTTGATAAGGAAACGGTGACTACCGAATTTAAAGTTACCGAAGATTGTATCTTTGTAAAGAACAATAGGTTTACTGAATCGGGGATTATAGAAAATGCGGCCCAATCGTGTTCGGCCATCGTTGGCCAAGATTATTTTGCTGCGGATGACCTTGAAGGTGAAGGCAATAGTGTTATTGGCTTTATTAGCGGTATAAAGAGGGCAAACATTCTTATATTACCCAAAATAGGAGACACCTTAATAACCAAAGCCAATCTAGTATCCAATTACAGTTCGGAAAATTTTAGCATATGCACCATGGATTGCAAAATTTTCACAGACGAAGTATTAGTGGCAGATTGTATATTAAATTTTCTAATACAGGAAGTTTAGGTGGATCTACCGATCGAATAGAAAATTGTAACAATAACTTTATATGCCTTTTATGGGAGGCCTATAAATTATAAAGACCTAGGGGATGAAAAAAAATGAGGTGCCACAGGACAAAAGCAATCTAGAGTCGGCCAATTTCAAGGAACTCTGTTATGCCATTGATGAAAATGGGGAATACACTACGGAATTAAGTACGGGATGGGACCCAAAGACCATTGCGCTGAACAACGCTATCGAAGCTATAAATGAGCGTATTTCCGATTCAAAACAAAGGGTAAAAGATCATAAGGTGAGTCCCTTGGAATATTATATGGAACTCCATAAAATGGACCTTCCCATCCTAGCTAGTTATGCTGGAATCTGGAAGTGGAGGGTTAAAAGACATTTTCGACCTGCCATATTTAAAAACCTAAATAATAAAACATTACAAAAATATGCTGATGTCTTCGATATTACTATCGAAGAGCTACAACGTACCGATCTCTAAAGAATGGAAATAGATTTTAAACACAAGCAAGCTGCGCATTGCGAGAATGGTGTAGTAGCCAACCTCATGACATATAATGGTTTTACCGTCAGCGAACCCATGGTTTTCGGAATTGGTTCTGGACTCTTGTTCAGCTATATCCCTTTTTTAAAAGTTAATCATGCACCTGTAGTGACCTACAGGGCAATGCCCGGAATTATCTTTACTAGATTTGCCAAACGTGTTGGAATAAAAATTAAACGCGAAAAATTTAGTAATGCGCAAGCAGCTAAGGCCAGATTGGATGAAAATTTGGAAAGAAATAATCCGGTGGGACTGCAGGTGGGCGTTTACAACCTACCGTATTTTCCCGATGAATATCGCTTCCATTTCAATGCCCATAACATGGTCGTCTATGGTAAGAAAGATGGTAGTTATTTAATAAGTGACCCTGTAATGGAAACCGTTACATCACTTACCGAAAAAGAACTGGAAAAAGTAAGATTTGCAAAAGGCGCCTTTGCGCCCAAGGGACACATATATTATCCTACTTCTTTCCCAGAAAAATTGCTTCTTGAAAAAGCCATTATTAAGGGGATCAAACACACTTGTAGGGATATGCTGGCCCCAGTCCCCGTTGTTGGAGTAAAAGGAATACGGAAAATTGCAAAACTCATTCGCAAATGGCCAAAGTCCAAAGGGATTAAAATTGCCAATCATTATTTGGGGCAAATGGTACGTATGCAGGAAGAAATAGGTACCGGGGGTGGCGGGTTCAGATATATATTTGCTGCCTTTTTACAAGAAGCAGGGAAATTACTGGAAAACAACAGGCTTTTGGAACTTTCCAAAGAAATGACCTTGATCGGTGATCAATGGCGCGATTTTGCTGTTGAGGCATCACGTATATACAAAAATAGGAGCAATTCGGGAGCTGTTGATCAATACGATCATGTAGCTACCCTTCTGGAAGCCATTGCCGACAAAGAGGAAGTTTTTTTCAAAAATCTAAAAAAGGCTATATAAGATAACAGATGATCCTAATTTCCCAACTCTCCAAAAAATATAAAAATGCCGATGATTTTTCGGTGTTGGACCTAGACTTAAAGATAAACGAGGGGGAGATATTTGGGCTTTTAGGACCTAACGGGGCCGGAAAAACAACGCTGATTTCTATGTTAAGTTCGTTGATTAAACCCACATCGGGCCACTTTTCCATCAATGGCTTGACCTTTCAAAAGAATGGAAACCAACTTAGACAACTTATTGGTATAGTACCTCAGGAATATGCCCTCTATCCTACCCTAACGGCTTTCGAGAACTTGTATTACCTGGGAAGCATGTATGGTCTAAAGGGGACGCAATTAAAGGAAAAGATCAATACCCATTTGGAAATATTAGGGCTGGAAAAATTTTCCCGTAAAAAATTGGATACCTTTTCCGGCGGAATGAAACGCCGTGTTAACTTAATTGCCAGTATCCTGCACGACCCCAAGGTATTATTCTTGGACGAACCTACGGTTGGAGTGGACGTACAATCCAAAAATGTAATTATAGAACATTTAAAGAAATTAAATACCCTAGGTACCACAATTGTTTATACCTCCCATCATTTGAACGAAGCAGAACAATTTTGCACCAAAGTGGCCATTATAGATCATGGAAAGATCATTGTTGAAGGATCACCCAAAAATCTAATTTCCCAATACCCCGAAACACATAATCTTGAAGACGTCTTCTTGATCTTAACTGGAAAAGCCCTTAGAGACCATGCATAAACTGTGGGCCACGACATATAAGGAATTACTGCTCCTATCCAGAGATCTTGGGGGATTGGTCATATTATTTGTAATGCCGCTGGTATTGGTGGTCACCATCACCTTAATCCAAGATAGCACCTTTAGATCCATCAATGACAATAAAATACCTATCCTTTGGGTGGATTATGATAATGGGGAAGTTTCCAAAAATATTTACGATGGTCTGGTAGAGTCCAATTCCTTTGAAATCATAAAGAAAAATTCCGACAATGAAGCCAAAGAACTAGTATTTAAGGGGAATTACCAATTGGCTATTGTAATTCCACACAACCTTAGTTCAGAACTTGAAAAAAAAGTAAATATAAATGTGGAAGGGTTGTTGTCCAAATTCGGAATGGACGAAGAAATACCCCAATTGCATAAGGAAGATTTGAAAAAAAAGGAGGTAATTCTATATTTTGACCCCGCAACACAAATGACCTTTAAGAATTCTATAAAGAATGGGATAGACAAGATGATCTTTAAAATAGAGACCCAGACCATTTATAAGGCGTTCCAATCCCAAATCACTGATGATGAAACCGAAGCTATATTTGATACCGAAGGTTTTATAACATTTAAAGAGATAACCCCTAATATTGGCGAAAATGAAATAATTCCAAATTCTGTGCAACACAACGTTCCAGCTTGGACATTATTCGCTATTTTTTTTATTATTGTTCCCTTGTCCATCAATATGGTCAAGGAAAAAAGTCAGGGTACCTTTGTTCGCCTAAGAACCAACCCTGTTTCTTATCTAACTGTTCTGGGAGGAAAAACGTTGGTTTATTTGTCCGTGTGTCTTATCCAATTTGGACTTATGTTGATGATCGGCGTATATCTTTTCCCTATCTTGGGCCTACCAAGCCTTGATGTTTCAGGGAAAATACCACAATTGTTCCTTGTTGCTATTTTTGCAGGACTTGCGGCTATAGGCCTGGGGCTATTGTTGGGGACATTGGCAAAGACCCAAGAGCAATCCGCTCCCTTTGGGGCCACTTTTGTGGTTATATTGGCAGCATTGGGAGGTGTTTGGGTCCCAGTCTTTATTATGCCTAAGTTTATGCAGGCATTATCAAATTTATCTCCCATGAATTGGGGCTTAAATGCCTTTTATGATGTTTTTTTGAGAGACGTGGGTATTATTGATCTTGTCCCTGAACTAAGCTTATTATTTTTATTCTTTGTCATAACCACCGCAATTTCTATTTTTTATAATGAAAGAAAAAATGCCGTCTAATAACAAATCTGAGATTAGCTATACCAGTGAAGTTAGGGTTCGCTTTGCGGAAACAGACCCTCTGGGCATTGTATGGCATGGAAATTATATACAATATTTTGAAGACGGTAGGGAGGCCTTTGGTCGCCATCATGGGATTTCCTATCTGGACCAAAAAGCAGCTGGCTTTACCACACCTATTGTAAAATCCAGTTGTGAGCACAAACTTCCTTTGCGCTATGGTGATGTTGCCACCATTAAAACAATTTTTGTAGATTCACCTGCAGCAAAAATGGTCTTTAAATACGAAATCTTTAATCCACAAAACAACTTGGTATGCACAGGGGAAACCGTTCAGGTTTTCGTGGAGGATGAAGGAAGCTTATCGCTGACCATGCCTGCATTTTTTCAGGAATGGAAACTAAAAGTTGGTTTATTGAATGAATAAGACCTATCTCTCATATAACAATATAGTTTCTTCAATAGGATTTGATAGTCCAACCGTAGTGCAAAATATCAGCAAGGGAGTATCGGGTATAACTTTGATCGAGGATGAAAACCTATTTCCTACCCCCTTATATGCCTCAGTTATCAACTCCAATTCATTATCAGAGGCCTTTGAACTATTGGGCCCCAATGATGATTATACGCGCTTGGAGCAAATGATGATTATTTCCTTGGGCAAAACACTTAAAGAATCAGGGGTAAAACTAACGGATAGGGTTGGCTTAATACTATCCACTACCAAGGGAAATATAGACACTTTGGCCCCAAAGCACCCTATGCCCCCTGAAAGAGCGTATTTGGGAACTCTTGCACATATTATCAAAAACTATTTTGGATTTACGACAGAGCCTATTGTACTTTCCAATGCCTGTGTTTCAGGAGTATTGGCTATTTCAATTGCCAAGAGATTTATTGCGCAGGGGACCTTTGACCAAGTTTTTATTGTTGGCGGGGATATTGTTTCAAATTTTATTCTATCTGGTTTCAATTCCTTCCAAGCCATGAGTTCCTTACCCTGCAAACCCTACTGCAAACAAAGGTCAGGAATAAATATAGGGGAGGTGGCGGCCAGTGTACTTGTAAGCAAAGACCAACATAATTTGGCTGCTGAGTCGGTAGAGGTATTGGGTGAGGCCTCCTGTAATGACGCCAATCATATTTCTGGCCCTTCTAGAACCGGGGAAGGTCTTTATCGTAGTATTTTATCGGCCTTTAAAGAAGCAAAGGTAGGCCCTGAAGATATAGATTATATATCCGCCCATGGCACTGCAACCACTTTCAATGATGAAATGGAGGCAATTGCCCTAAACAGATTAGGTTTGGAGAAGGTTCCTTTAAATAGTCTCAAAGGTTATTTTGGGCATACCCTTGGAGGATCGGGTCTTTTGGAAACTATTATTGGAATGCATTCCCTTTACAACAACACATTATACACCTCAATGGGGTTTACTGAGTTGGGAGTGTCCCAACCCATCAACGTAATTACAGAGACTACCCCTAAGAATTTAGATTACTTTTTAAAGACTGCCTCCGGTTTTGGGGGCTGTAATACTGCTGCCGTATTTAAAAAAGTACAATCATGAAGGTCCAGCAACTTAAAATAAAGGCATATTGCAGCATATCCGACAACAAAGTAATGTTGAACGACCAGTTGCTATTTGAAGAAAAGGGGACCGATTTTGCCACGTTTATAAAACTGGCCTATAAACAGATGGATACCAACTATCCTAAGTTTTTTAAAATGGACGACCTGAGTAAACTTGGGTTTTTGGCGGCTGATATTTTACTTAAACCGCTAGCCACAGATTCAGAAAGTGCACAGAATATTGCCTTGGCATTTTCAAATAGTGCATCCAGTCTGGAAACAGATAGGAAGCACCAAGATTCCATAATTGATAAAGAAAATTATTTTCCCAGCCCCGCTATTTTCGTCTACACCTTGCCCAATATATGCCTTGGTGAGATTAGTATTAAACATAGGCTATATTCTGAAAATAGTTTTTTTATCTTTAACCACTTTAATGCAGAATATCTATTCGACTATGCTACCAGTTTAATTAATACTGGAAAAGCGGAAGAGGTGTTGTGCGGATGGATAAATTGTGACGTAGAGGACTATGAAGCATTTTTATACTTAGTCTCTACGAAAGGAAGTATTGCACATAATAAAGAAGAAATAATAAAATTGTACACAACCAAATGAGCGATTTAAAACAAGAACTAAAGGAAAAAATTATAACTCAATTAAACTTGGAAGATATTGCAATTGATGAAATTGCCGATAATGATTCTTTGTTTGGTGACGGTCTTGGCCTGGATTCCATTGATGCATTGGAACTCATAGTTATGTTGGACAAGGATTATGGAATTAAACTTACCGACCCTAAAGAGGGCAAGAAAATATTCGAGTCCATAGAAGTAATGGCTAAATATATTACCGAACATCGTACCAAATAATTAGGACACTTCCACTGTACCGTAACCGATGTAACCATTTACTCAATGGAGCAATTGGTTATATCCAAGGAAATCCAGAGCTTAAAATATAGAAATTTACATGTCCAAAGGAGTAGCTATAACGGGAATGGGTATAATATCTGCCATTGGAAACAATGTGGCCGAGAATTACAGCTCACTATTGGAGGGAAGAACTGGTATTTCTAAAATTTCCAAAATAGACACAATTCACAAGGATAGTATAATGGTAGGTGAAATTGAATACACCAACCAAGAATTAGAAGAAAAATTGGGACTAGGCACTGATAATAATTACTCCAGAACAGCACTACTGGGGGCAGTTGCGGCTAAAGAAGCTATATCAGATGCCAAAATAACCGACATAAAAGCATACAGGACAGGTCTTATTTCCTCCACCAGTGTAGGTGGTATGGATATGACCGAAAAATATTATTACGATTACTTGGAAAGTGAGGGAAATAGGAGATATATTGAAGGTCACCATGCCGGGGACTCTACAGAAAAGATAGCGGAACAATTGGGCATAGATCAAAGTTTGGTCACGACCATCAGTACCGCTTGTTCCTCTGCGGCAAATGCAATAATGTTCGGAGCCCGGTTAATAAAAACAGGGCAATTGGATAGGGTAATTGTTGGTGGTGCAGACTGTTTGTCCAAATTCACAATTAATGGTTTTAAAACCTTAATGATCTTATCCGATACACCCAGCACACCCTTTGACGAAAATAGAAAAGGACTCAATTTGGGGGAGGCGGCCGCCTATTTAGTATTGGAATCGGAAATGTTGGTAAAAAAAGAAAAGAAAAAAGTATTGGGATATGTGGCGGGATATGGCAATGCCAATGATGCATTCCACCAAACTGCCTCCTCAGAAAATGGTGATGGTGCCACCCTATCCATGGAGAAAGCACTTACTGTGGCAGGACTGGAACCCAAGGACATTGATTATATAAATGCCCATGGGACAGCTACTGGCAACAACGACCTGTCCGAAGGAAGAGCCATAATCCGTGTTTTTGGGGAAGATGTTCCAGAATTCAGTTCAACAAAAGCCTATACCGGGCATACCTTGGCCGCAGCTGGAGCAATAGAAGCGGTATATGCCATACTATCACTACAAAACAACATTATTTATCCCAATTTGAATTTTAAAACTCCAATGAAAGAGTTTGGCCTTATCCCTGAAACCACCTTAAAAGAAAAAGCATTAAATACGGTCCTTTCCAATTCCCTAGGGTTTGGCGGAAATTGTTCCACAGTAATTTTTTCAAAACGGCCCTAAGAGGGAATTCTTATCTTTACATTTAGACTACTTGATCTTTTTAGATAATTTATTATAAATCGCCATTTTCACCAAGTAATGGAAAAAGTTTTTATTAACAGTATAGGTTCCATATCTGCTCAAAAAACATTTGATAACAATGTTTTTTTGGAGGAAATTACTATCTATGAAGACAATGTTATTCCAGCAATAGAACCCAACTACAAGGATTATATTCCGCCAGCGGCCGCCAGAAGAATGGCAAAGGGAATTAAAATGGGCGTGGTTGCGGCCACTATAGCCATGGAGGAAGCAAATCTATCAAATGTGGATGCCATTATTACAGGTACAGGAATGGGATGTGTTCGGGATTCCGAAAAATTTGTCACTGCCATTTTGGATAATAATGAGCAGTTCCTTACCCCTACCTCCTTTATACAGTCCACCCACAATACGGTTGCGGGTCAGATAGCACTTGGTATTGGATGCAAGGGATATAATTTCACTTATGTCCATAGCAGTATTTCTTTTGAATCTGCCCTTATGGATGCTATGCTGCAATTGCAGACGAAAGAAGCGGAGCACATTCTTATCGGTGGTGTTGATGAATCGGGCGAACACACCAATGCCATCCACAAACTTATACAACATATAAAACCGGAAAAAATAACTAGCAACCAGCTGTTACAATCCAAGACCGAAGGAGCTGTTTTTGGGGAAGGAGCCAACTTTTTTGTATTGTCCAACACCAAACAAAATTCAAGCTATGCCCAGGTATTGGCCGTAAAGACCTACAATACCCTTCCAAAATCAAGGCTAACGGCCAATCTTGAGGAATATTTAAAGGACAATAACCTTTCTATAGAAGATATAGATGTGTTGATCAGTGGAAACAATGGGGATGTAAAATTCGATGATTACTATATGGATCTTACCGAGGGAATTTTTAAAAACACCCAACAAGTTTATTACAAACATCTAAGTGGTGAATTTAACACAGCGTCCGCCTTCGGATTTTGGTTGGGCGCCAAAATTCTGAAGACCCAACAAATACCTAGTGGGATTGCCCTAAATTCTATTAAATCCCAAGGGTTTGGAACTGTTTTACTGTACAATCAATACAGAGGTAAAAACCATAGCTTCACCCTTATTTGCCAATGTTGAAGTTTCCAGTAATAAATCGCCTTTTTGCAATTGCTTTTATCACTCTAATTATATTGGATACTATTTGGGAAATCAAATGGTGGATATATTTGCTTACGGGCATTGTCTGGGCAACTTTTACGATAATTGGCTCCTTCCATATCCGCTGGAACTACCATCTGCCTGGGCTGCATTTCAATAAAAAAATTCAAGAAAATTGGGTTGCCATTACCTTTGATGATGGTCCACATCCCAATTTTACTCCCAAAGTTTTGAAACTGCTGCAAAAATACAATGCAAAAGCAACTTTTTTTTGTGTGGGACAGCAACTAAGACAGTTTGGGGAAATTACTAAGGACATCATAGACAATGGCCATACCATAGGAAACCACACCTACACCCATTCCGATGGCTTTGGATTCCTAGGTACCAAGAAGGTATTGGCAGAACTTCAAAAAACCAATGAAACCATAAAGGACCAAACAGGCCTTAACGCAAAATTGTATAGGCCGGCCTTTGGCGTAACAAACCCCAGTATAGGAAAGGCAGTAAAAAAATTGGGCCTACAGACAATTGGCTGGAAAATTCGATCTTTGGACACTACCAATAGAACTAGCACAGCTATTCTGAAACGCATCACCACCAAAATAAAGAAAGGCGATATTATTCTCCTGCATGACAGTAGTGAAAAAACGGTTGAAGTATTGGAACAGTTATTGCTATTTTTACAGCATAACCAAATGCAATCGGTTACCGTAGACCAATTGCTAGATATTGAAGCCTATGCGTAAAATACTATTTCTAATTGTACTATTTGGCCATGTTTCCCTGTTGATAGCCCAGGATAGCAAGATGGACAATACAGCAATTGCAAGGTTAAAGTCTATGATCAACGAAACCTCAAAGGCAACTAGCACGATCCAAAGCGATTTTACACAATACAAACATCTAGATTTTTTATCCAATGATATCATAACACAGGGAAAAATGGCATTTAAGGCCCCCAATATGGTAAAATGGGAATATACCAAACCCTTCGAATACAGTGTTATTTTTAAAGATGACAAACTTTTAATCAACGATTCAGGAACTAAAAGCAATGTGGACCTTGGAAACAGTGCTATGTTTAAAAAACTAAACGAACTCATCATTAATAGTGTAAAAGGCAACTTGTTCCAAGATTCGGATTTTAATATGAATTACTATAATGGCCCAACTTATTATAAGGTCATCTTTATACCTAAGGACGAAAAAATAAAAAGTTATATCGCCTCTTTTATACTGTTCTTCGACAAGGAAAACGCCAATGTGATGGAGGTTAAAATGGTAGAGCCTTCAAAGGATTTCACTAGAATCGTGTTCACAGACCGACAGATCAACAAACCTTTAGGCAATGAAGTATTTACTAATTAGTTTAACTGTATTGTTATTTGCCTGTTCTTCCTATCCAAAGAAGCATAATCTAGAAAGGAAAATTGGAGCACGCCCAACCATATCCAATCCTTACTTTTCAGACATGGCCAAGGATTATATTTATAAGGCCAAAATAAACTTCGTCGAAAAATCATTTGGCGGAATATTTGTAGTAAAAAAACTTGGAGATGAACACCATAGGGTAGTCTTTACCACTGAGATGGGAAATAAAATATTTGATTTTTCGTTTATCAAAAATGAATTCAAAATTAATTTTATTTTAAAAGAAATCAATAAAAAGATTCTCATTAACTTTCTTAAGAGGGACTTTTATGTTTTAATCAATGAAAATCCTAAGATTTTAAACCAATACGAAAAAACTGGGGATACCATTTTCATGGAGACCCAGATAAATAATAACACTTACTTTTACCTAACGGCAGATCAACAACTGCATCAAATACTGGAAACACGCGGAAACAAAGAAAAATCGGATTATATTTTTACAGAAGTAGAAAACAATCATGCCAAAGAAATTAAAATAAGGCATAAAAATATTAAGTTAACTATTGATTTAAAAGCGATATAAAGATGAAAAAACTACTGTTATTAAGCTTTTTTTTCACTACATCCACTTTTGTATTTGCACAAAGTAAATCCCAATTAGGGATAAGGTTGGGTGCAAACAACGCCAAGGTCCTTAATTCCGAACTGGATACCAAAACAGGAATATATGCGGGATTATTCCTAGCTGTCCGCTTTACGGACAATTATACTATGCAGCCCGAAATAGCATATTCCAATCAGGGAGGTAACGCCAGTTTTAGAAATGGAAATGACCTAAATATAAATTATGTATCCATTGGCCTGGCCAATAAGTTTTTTGTAAGTAAAAACCAAGGCTTCCACTTTATTTTGGGTCCTAGTATAGACGTTAATTTTGATGATAATTTCATCAACCTAATTAACGATAATGGTGATAATTTGGAAATTACTCCCATAGACATAGCAGTATTTGGAGGAATTGGATATGAGTTCGATTTTGGTTTGGCATTGGAATTGAGATTTAAGCAAGGATTGATCGATTTGGATTTCAATGACTCTGGTGAATACGGAGGTAATTCTGAGGAAAATCAATTAAACAGGGTCATCCAAATTGGACTGGCCTATAAATTTAATATGTGACGTAAATGTTAATACAAGGACTATATACTACCGAAGCCTTTAATACAAACGAAGAAGGAATTTCCGCCCAAATTAGGCTAAATCCGAAGCACGAAATATTTAAAGGACACTTCCCGGGAAAACCTATTATGCCAGGTGTTTGTATGATTCAAATCATCAAGGAACTTACGGAAAGGAGTCTTGGCTCCGATTTGTTCCTATCCATTGCCTCCAATGTGAAATTCATGGCAATTATAAATCCTGAAACTAATCCAATACTTATTATCGACATTAACCTTACGGAATTGGATGGATCGATCAAAATAAAAAGTACTACTACCTTTGGGGAAACAGTTGCCCTTAAACTAAGTGCAAACTTTAAAAGAATGACTTAAATGAAATTTTTATATATTTTCCTATTTCTGGTTTCATCCTCGATTTTTAAACCAGATATTGCCCAGATTCGAGAAGATTTTAAATTGGCGACCAGCAATCGCGAATCAGCTGAGGCTCTAAGGAATAAATTGGAACCCATAACCAAAGAGGACGACAAATTACTCGTAGCTTACAAAGGCGCGGTAATGGCTTTATCTGCAAAATTCACCAAGGACAATGCAGAAAGAAAAAGCCTATTTAAAAACGGGATATTATTATTGGAATACTCTGTATCCCAAAAACCTGAAAATATAGAAATAAGGTGTCTTAGATTAAGTATTCAGGAAAATTCCCCTAAGTTTTTGAAATATAAATCCAACATTGATGAGGACAGGACATTCATTTTAAACCACTACCAAAAGACCAATTCACAAGTGGTCAAGGATTTTGTAAAATCATTTGTGTTACAGTCAGCAGAATTTAATACTGAAGAAAAGCAACGGTTTTAACTTTAGTAATTCCTATTTTTGCCAACCATATCTTGTTTTTTTCTACAAGGAAGAACAACCAAATTGCAAAAAACCGTGTCACAACAAACCACATCCACAACTAAAGCTATGGATCAGCTTAAATGCTGTGTGGTCATACCTACATACAACAATCACAAAACCCTTAAAAAGGTCATTGAAGGGGTATTGCAATATACCAATGATATTATAGTAGTAAATGATGGGTCAACGGATTCCACCTCCCACATATTAACCAATTTTCCCCAAATTCATACTATTCCCCTTCCACATAACAAAGGCAAGGGATATGCCCTGAGAAAAGGTTTTAAATTGGCATTGGAACTAGGTTTCCACTTCGCAATCACAATTGATTCCGATGGACAACACTTTCCAGATGACATCCCAAACATTATTGACAGCTTAAATAATGAAACGTCCAAAAATGTACTTTATATTGGAGCAAGAAATATGGGACAAAAAGACGTTCCTAAAAAAAGTAGTTTTGGCAATAAATTTTCAAATTTTTGGTTTTGGGTAGAGACTGGGATCAAGCTTCAGGATACCCAATCCGGATATAGGCTATATCCCATTAAGGCCCTAAAGGATATCACATTCTTTACAAGGAAATTTGAGTTTGAAATTGAAGTCATTGTAAAGGCCGCATGGAACGGAATACAAGTAAAGAATATTCCAGTGAAGGTTACCTATGATGTTTCGGAAAGGGTATCCCATTTTAGACCCTTTATTGATTTTTCGCGAATAAGCCTGTTAAATACCTATTTGGTCATACTCACATTTCTTTATATTTTTCCACGTGATATAATCCAAAAAATAAAAAAAAAAGGAATTAAAAGATTCTTCTATGAAGACTTTCTAGGCAGCAATGATTCACATGAAAAAAAAGCACTTTCCATAGCATTGGGAGTCTTTATTGGTTTGTCCCCACTTTGGGGATTCCAAACCTTGATCGTTATTTTCCTGGCCGTACTTTTTAAACTGAACAAAACCATTGCCTTTGCTTTTTCCAATGTAAGCTTCCCTCCTTTTATACCCTTTGTACTATTTATTAGCCTTAAAATTGGCTACTGGGTCTTGGGCATCGATTTTGATTTTACCTTTGAGGAAGCTGGAGAAAATTTTGAAGTCATAAAACATTTGGAATCCTATATTATCGGAAGCCTAACCCTTTCCTTTTTTGGAGCCTTAACCACGGGGTTCTGTGGGTATATTATATTGAACATTTTTGACAGAAAAAAAATTGCACTTAAAAATGGGTAGTTTTTTATATAAGTTTTATCAATATGTTGCCGAGAGAAAGCTGCCCAGCGCCCTTGGTCTAATAGCCATATTTGCAATTCTTATATTTTTTGCTTTCAAAATTGAATTCGAAGAGGATATAACCAAACTCATACCACATAACAGCAAGACCGAACAAGTTCAAAAAGTTTTAAAATCAGTAAACTTTTCAGATAAGATCATCGTCAATATTGTTCGGCAACCAGGGGCTACCCTTGAAGAACTAACTGGTTATGCCACTATTTTCCTTGATAGTATATCCAAAAAATCTTCTTCCCATATAAAGAAAATTCAAGGAAAGGTAGAAGATGGAGATCTAGGCAATACCATGAGTTTTGTCTACGAAAATGCCCCCTTGTTATTGGATAGGGAAGATTATAATATAATATCACAAAAACTTGACAAGGACAGCATAGCAGAAATTACAAAAAAAAATTACAGAACATTAATTTCCCCCTCAGGAATTGTTGCCAAGGAAATGATTCTGAAAGACCCCCTCGGAATTTCCTTTATTGCTTTAAAAAAATTAAGTCAATTAGGCATTGGAGAGCAATTTACCCTTAAAGATGGTTTTCTCTTAAGTAAGGACCTACAAAATATATTACTCTTTATTACGCCCGTACACCCTTCCAGTGAAACCGTGGAAAACACCAGATTTGTTGGCGAATTATATGATACCCAGGATCAGCTGGACCATTTGTTCCAGGACAAAGTAAAAAGTGAATATTTTGGAGCTACCTTAATAGCGGTAGCCAATGCTCAACAAATAAAAAAGGATATTCAATTAACGGTAAGCATTGCGCTATTGATCTTGATAGGAATTCTGATCCTCTTTTATAGAAAAATCACCATTCCCATTATTCTCTTTGCCCCCACCCTTTTCGGTGCAATACTATCTGTTGCAGTACTTTATTTGACCAGAGGAAAGATTTCCGCCATTTCATTGGGCATAGGCTCCGTCCTTCTTGGCGTTACCTTGGACTATTCCTTACATATTCTAACCCAAATAAGAAATAACCCTTCTATTAGGGCACTTTACGCGGATGTGACCCAGCCCGTTATTATGAGCAGTATTACCACTGCCCTAGCTTTTTTATGCCTACTCTTTTTGGACTCGCAAGCACTGCAGGACCTTGGTATTTTTGCTGCCGTAAGCGTAATAGGCTCCTGTATTTTCGCACTGCTTTTTATACCCCACGTTTACCGGAATAATGATAAAATCAATATTAGACACACCCTTTTAGATAAAATAGCCTCCTATAATTTTCATAAAAATAAATGGGGTATTGTTATACTTATAAGCTTGTTGACCGCCAGTATTTTTTTTCACGACAAAGTGATTTTCAATAAGGATATTTCCAAACTTAACTATGAACCTACGGCCCTACTACAAGCCAGGGAAAGATTGGATGCCCTTACCAATATGTCCTCAAAATCTATTTATTTAGCCATATATGGGGAGGATAGTGAAGTGGCCCTACAAACCAATGATACTATTTACCAAGAATTGATTAGCTTAAAGAAAAACGGAGAAATACTTAGTTTTGGATCTATTGGCACCTTGGTGATTTCCCAACAAAAACAGCAAGAAAAAATTGCCCTTTGGAAAGATTTTTGGGATGACAAAACTATTGAAAACACAAAAGAAAATCTTGTAGAAAGCAGTGCGGAGTTAGGGTTTAAACCAAACTCCTTTGATAAATTCTATTCCTATCTAGACAAAGATTTTAAGTTGTTGAATATTTTGGATTATAGTAGCGCCGCTGCCCTACCTATTGACGACTACGTGGTTACGGATAATGATTTTACCACCATTACCTCTCTTATTAAATTAAAGGAGGGAAATGGCGAAAAGGTAAAGCAAATTTTTAAAGGGTACCCCAAAACCTTGGTTATAGATAGGCAAGAAATGAACGAGATGTTTTTAGGCAATCTCAAAAATGATTTTAATAAGCTAATTGGTTATTCGCTTGGAATTGTAATCTTGATCCTTTTCTCTTTTTTCAGGAGCTTTTCCCTCGTTTTGGTAACCAGCATTCCCATTTTATTGACTTGGTGGCTGACCATTGGCATTATGGGTATGTTTAATATAGAATTCAACATCTTTAACATCATTATCTCCACCTTCATCTTTGGATTGGGAATAGATTATAGTATTTTCATAACCACAGGGCTGCTAAAGGAATACGGTAAAGGAGAAAAGGTCCTCACCACACATAGAACCTCGATCCTACTTTCGGCCATAACAACCATCTTGGGAATCGGGGTGCTCATTTTTGCAAAACACCCAGCTTTACATTCCATTAGTCTGGTTTCTTTAATTGGAATCCTATCGGCTGTTTTTGTTGCATTTACCATTCAACCATTATTATTTTTACTATTTATTGGAAGTAAACAAAAACGCCCAATTAGCTTGCGATTGTTGATTCATTCCGTACTCTCATTTGGTTATTATGGTTCAGGTGGACTGTTGTTGTCCATTTGGAGCGTAACCATCATGAAAACACTTCCTTTTAATAAAAAAGTTAAAATGAAATGGTTTCATAGAACAATTTCAAAATTCATGAAATCTGTTCTGTACACCAATCCCTTTGTACGCAAAAAAGTAATCAACCTGTCAGGCGTAGATTTTAGCAAACCAGCCATCATTATTGCAAACCACACCTCATTTTTAGATATTTTGGCTGTTGGCATGTTACATCCAAAGATTATTTATTTGGTAAACGATTGGGTATACCAATCCCCAATTTTTGGAAAAGCAGTACAATTGGCGGGATTTTATCCTGTATCCAAAGGCATTGATAACGGCTTGGAACATTTAAGAATCAAGGTAGCACAAGGCTACTCCTTAATGGCATTCCCAGAAGGAACCAGATCCAGAACCAATAAAATAAGACGGTTCCACAAAGGTGCCTTTTATTTGGCGGAACAATTTAACATGGATATTGTTCCAGTATTGATACATGGAAATTCGGAAGTGCTCCCTAAAGGAAGTTTTGTAATAAAAAATGGCAGTATAACGGTCAAAATCTTAGATAGAATTTTACCGGATGATGAAAAATACGGCAAAACTTACCGAGAGCGCAATAAGAACATCGCGGCCCATTTCCGATCCGAATTTCAAAAACTAAGGGATGAAGTGGAAGGGGATACCTATTTTTTAAGGACCATTCTTGAAGATTATCGGTACAAAGGGGATGCCATTTACCGTGCAGTAAGCCGGGATTTACAAAATAACTCCAAATTATATTCCGTAATCTCGAAACACATTGGAACTTCGGATTCCATAATTCATCTTTCAAAAGAATACGGGCAACTGGATTTTCTATTATCTTTAAATGCTGTTGACCGCAAATTTTTCACCTACCTAAAGGATGTGGAATTAAGACCTATTGTAAAAAACAGTTTTATTGCTCAACAAATAGCCAAATTAACCCTGGTAGAATCAATTGATGAGGCCGTGGAACAGCCTGCAGATATAATGATCATAGATTTGGATATAGAAAATCCAAATATGCTTGAGCATAAAATAAAAAACAATATTCGATTACTCATATTAGTAAAAGACAGTGTAAAATTGCCTTCGAAAATTATAAAGGCCACTGGGATGAAAAATATTTTGGAAATTGAAAACCTTATTATCCTCGAAAGAACAAAGGATCAACAAAACTTTTAGGAGTAGTTATCCAAAAGTATCCTTGTATTCCAACTGGAAGGGGTTAATAATTAAAATACAGTTAAGAAACACCTACCAAACCACTAAAATGAGTATTGGTTTTGGGAATTGTAAAGAATTAGGCATATGAAAGAACATTACGATATTGTAATTGTCGGAAGTGGATTAGGGGGATTGGTTTGTGCTTTAATAATGGCCAAGGAAGGTTATAGTGTCTGTGTTTTGGAAAAAAACAATCAATTTGGAGGCAATTTACAAACCTTTGTCCGGGATAAAACAATTTTTGATACCGGGGTGCATTATATTGGCGGACTTTCAGAAGGTCAAAACCTAAACCAATATTTCACCTATTTGGGCATAATGGACCAATTAAAACTGAAAAAACTGGATGAAGATGGCTTTGATATCGTAACGTTTGACGACGATCCAACAGAATACAAACATGCCCAGGGATATGAGCGGTTTGAAAATTGTTTGATAGCCCAGTTTCCTGAAGAGAAAGATGCCATTAAAAATTATAGTAAAAAGCTTAGGGAAACTTGTTCCAAGTTTCCATTGTACAACTTAAACAAGGGTATCCCCTCCTATGGGAGCGATGATGTATTTAAGTTAAATGCCAAAACTTACATCAATTCCCTTACCAATAATAAAAAGCTGCAGGCAGTTTTTGCGGGAACCAATTTTCTGTATGCCGGTGATGGGGAACGGTCACCTTTTTACGTGCATGCCCTTTCTGTTAATTCCTATATTGAAAGCGCTTACCGATGCGTAAATGGGGGAAGTCAGATCACCAAAGTACTTATCAGACAAATTAAAAAATATGGAGGGGAAACATACAAACACCATGAAGTGTCCAAATTTAATGTTGAAAATGGGGAAATTACTTCGGTTGAAACTAAAAATGGAAAGAAAATAAACGGCGATATCTTTATTTCCAATGTTGAACCTAAGCTCACCTTAAAAATGGTTGGCGAGGAAAACTTTAGAAAATCCTTTACCAATAGAATCAATAAGATTGAAAGTATTATTTCGGCCTTTAGTCTCTACATTGTCTTAAAACCAAAATCCTTCAATTATCACAATAAGAATTTTTATCATTTTAAATCTGGAGATCGGGTATGGGATGCCCAAAATTACACACAGGAAAGTTGGCCTGAGGGATATATGGTCTCCATGGGCGTTAATAAAAAAGATGACGGTTGGGGAGATAGCCTAATAGCCATGACCTATATGGATTTTAATGAGGTTGAGCATTGGCAAAATACATTTAACACCGTTGCCTCCAAGAATTATAGAGGACAGACCTATACAGAATTTAAGGATTATAAGACTGAGGTCTTTATCACGGAATTGGAGAAAAAATTTCCTGACCTACGGGATTGCATTCAAACTGTTTATGCCTCCACACCTTTGTCCTATAGGGATTATATTGGTTCCCATAATGGCTCTATGTATGGCTATGTTAAGGATGTAAACAATCCGCTGCATTCCTTTGTCTCTCCTAGAACAAGAATTAAAAACCTTTTATTTACAGGTCAAAATTTAAATATGCACGGAATCTTAGGAGTAACCATAGGAGCAATTGTTACTTGTTCCGAATTAATTGGAAGAGATTATTTACTGGAGAAAATTTTGGAAGTCAATAAAGCCCAAGAGGTTCAATAATTTTTGATATGGGACAGTTCAAGACAATTCCTATTACTAGGGTAAACAATATAAGTAAGGAGGATTTTATAAATAATTTTTATAAAACCCAACGTCCTGTTTTAATTGAAAACCTCACCTTTGATTGGCCAGCCCGTAAATATTGGAATATAGATTATATACAGGAACGGGCAGGGGAGCAGATTGTGCCGCTTTATAATAACGTACCTACCAAAGGGAAACAAAACTCTGCCGCCCCAGCGATGGAAATGAAATTGTACGACTATCTTGAAATCCTTAAAAACCAGCCTACAGACCTGCGTATCTTTTTCTATAACATTCTGGATAAAATGCCGGAATTAATTAAGGACATAAGGTACCCTGATATAGGATTAAAATTTTTCAAACGCTTACCGGTCATGTTTTTCGGGGGTAAAGGCTCGGTTGTACTGCCCCACTATGACATGGACTTATCCGACCTACTACATTTTCATTTTCACGGACACAAAAGTGTTCTTTTGTTTCCACCAGAACAGACCAAGTACTTGTACAAGGTCCCTTTTTCTGTGCATAATTTGGAATCTATAAACATGGACGAACCGGATTTTGAAAAGTATCCAGCCTTAAAAAAGGCAGAAGGACTTTATATTGAAATGAAGCACGGCGATGCCCTGTACATGCCAAGTGGATACTGGCACTATATTAAATATATGGATGGTGGATTTTCCATTACCCTAAGGGCATTGCCCAAACATCCCAAATTGCTGGCCAAAACGCTTGGAAATCTATTTTTTATGAGGCCATTTGAAAATACAATGCGGAAAATATGGGGACAAAAATGGGTAGACTTTAAAGAGAAAAGAATGCTGATAAAGACCAACAAAAAGTTTGGCTAAGCATAAATTAGGTTATTAGAATGCAACGTATCAAATGGATCATAAGCCTTTCCGCCCTACTAGCCCTATTAGGCTCGTGTGGAATTTCTAAATCCCTCAAGGATAGGCCCAATATAAGCGCCTACGATCCAAAAATTCCTGAAATAATAAAAACGTCGGATTCTTCCTTTGTTTACTCCAAAAATCACTTAATTAAAAACAAACAAGGCCTTTGGGAGCTTTATGTTTCAGGAGATCCCTTACAAAGAGGTCTAATTACCGGAGCACTTACAGAGCAGCTATTTCAGCACCAAGAAGAAATATTTTTATCCAAGGTAAAACAATTGGTGCCCTCCAAGACAAAGAGGTACCTCTTAAAAAAATTCTTGGCCTTGTACAATAGAAAAATGTATAAAAATATTCCCGAGGAAATCAAAGTAGAAATATGGGGACTATCAAAATACGCTTCTGAAGACTTTGACTATATAGCGGAACCGTATTCCAGGGTGCTTTACCTTCATGGCGCGCATGATATTGGCCATGCCCTGCAAGATTTAGCCCTTGTTGGATGTTCTTCCTTTGCGGCCTGGGGCGATAAATCTGAAGATGGGAGTTTGATCATTGGTCGTAATTTTGACTTTTATGCAGGGGATGATTTTGCCAAAAACAAAATAATTTCCTTTGTAGACCCCACAGAGGGTCATAAATTTATGTCCGTAACCTGGGGCGGGATGATGGGCGTGGTCTCCGGGATGAATGAACATGGGTTAACCGTTACCATCAACGCAGGAAAATCTAAAATTCCATTAGTAGCAAAAACACCTATTAGTATCGTTACCAGAGAAATTCTACAATATGCAGCTACGTTGGAAGAAGCCGTAGCCATTGCCAAAAAACGCCAGGTATTTGTTTCGGAATCTATTTTAGTAGGTAGTGCGAGAGACAAAAAGGCCATAATAATCGAAGTGGCTCCACATAATTTTGGGGTATACGACCTTCCCAATTCCAATCAATTGATCTGCTCCAACCACTTCCAAAGTGATGCCTATGCGCAAGACAAAAACAACATAAAACAAATTTCTGAAAGTCATTCCAAGTACAGATATGAGCGTTTGGAAGAACTTATAGGGAACCATGAAAAAATAACCCCTAAAATTGTAGTGGACATCCTTAGAAACAAGGAAGGTCTTAAGAATATTGACATTGGCTACGGCAATGAAAAGGCTTTAAACCAGTTATTGGCTCATCACGGAATTGTATTTAAACCGGAGAAAGGGTTGGTTTGGGTTTCTTCAAACCCCTACCAATTAGGAGAGTTTGTGGCCTATGACCTAAACGAAATTTTTAAGGACAGTTTAAATCCTAGAACCAATACAACCCTTTCCTTCACCAACAAAAACATCAAAAAAGATAGTTTTCTCTATACCCAGGCCTATCAAAACTACGAGGAGTTTAGGTCAATGCACGACCAAATAAAACAAGCAGTCGAAAACGACCAACACTTATCGTTAGAATTCCTTGAGAAATTTAAAAAATTGAACCCTGAATATTGGGAAACGCACTATTGGATAGGTCGCTACTATTACAACAGAAAATATTATTTAGCTGCTTTAAATGCCTTTAAGGAGGCAAGTAAAAAAGAAATCACTACTGTTCCCAAGGAAGCGTTGGTACATTCGTATATTCGAAAACTAAAACACAAATTAAAATAATGATCCCTGAAATTGAAAAAGCATCCGAACAAGTAATACAAAAATTGCAAGAACAGCGGTTAAGGGAGCTTATTGACTATACTACCCAAAATTCAGCCTATTATAAAAGAATTTTTAAGGAAAATAATTTGAAGGCCGGGGATATAAATACCTTGGCAGACCTCACCAAACTGCCTACAACTTCAAAAGAAGACCTACAAAAACACAATGATGATTTTTTATGCGTAGATAGGAACAAGATTATAGACTATGTAACTACTTCGGGAACCCTGGGGGAACCTGTCACCTTTGCACTAACGGACAATGACCTGAACCGATTGGCCTATAACGAGGCCATTTCTTTTGAATGTGCAGGTGTTACGGCAGATGATATTCTGCAATTAACGACCACAATAGACAGACGATTTATGGCGGGTTTAGCCTATTTTCTGGGAGCTAGGGAGCTAGGGGCTGGAATAATTCGGGTAGGTGCCGGTATTCCGGAACTTCAATGGGATTCGATCCTTAAATTTAAACCAACCTACCTTATCGTAGTCCCGTCATTTTTATTAAAACTCATAGAGTACGCACATCAACATGGAATAGACCCTAACCAAGCAGGGATTAAAGGCGCCATTTGTATTGGGGAATCGCTCAGAAATGACGATTTTTCATTGAACACCCTCGCCGCCAAAATAAAGAAAGATTGGAACATTCCCCTGTATTCCACCTATGCCTCCACTGAAATGAGTACTGCCTTTACCGAATGTAAAGCACAGCAAGGAGGCCACCATCATCCGGAATTGATCATCATCGAGATTTTGGACGATGAAGAAAAACCTGTTCCGGAGGGAATGCCCGGAGAACTGACCATTACAACTTTAGGTGTTGAAGGCATGCCCTTAATAAGGTTTAAAACTGGTGATATTGTTAAAGCACATACCTCCAAATGCTCCTGTGAAAGAAATACCCAACGCTTGGGACCGGTAATAGGCAGAAAAAAACAAATGATAAAGTACAAGGGCACCACACTTTATCCCCCTGCAATGTACAACGTTCTCAATTATTTTAATGAAATAGAGGCCTTTGTAATCGAAATTGCCCATAACGATATAGGAACAGATGAAATTTGTATCAAAATAGCCACTCCCAATCCCACTGATACATTATTACAAACAATTAAAGATCACTTTAGGGCAAAGTTACGGGTACTCCCTAAAATTGAATTCCATGATTTTAAAACCCTTCAGGAATTGCAGTTTCCTAAAATGAGCAGAAAACCGGTGATTGTAATAGACCATCGACTTTAATTTTTGGGTTTATGCCGCGTGCATCCAAAATATTAAATTTGTAACTATTCCTTTATTTCCTTACATTATAATACCGTACTGGCCGAATTTCCATTCCTTTAGCTATTTTCTACCTTTAAAGTGAGTTTTTTTGGTTTGGACCACGAATCTAATCGCCAAATATATATTTGCATTAAAATTGGTATTACATTTGATTAATCATTGGCAATTCCAGTGTAGCACTATGAAAAAACAAATACTTATCTGCATTCTATTATTTTGTATTCCCTTTATGGGCATAGGACAAAAATTAGATAATCAGGAAATAAAAGCTTTAATAGATTCTTACAAAAAGGATATCCGTGGACCCTATAAGGAAATCCGATGGTTTTGCACGGATGGCAGTATACGCCAGCCCAAAGATCCATGTCCTGATAATATTGGCCCAGGGGTTCAGCACGCCACCTATAAAAGCTCCATAACCGATCTTGGAAACAACAACCATCTCTATTTGGGCCAAATATTAGCCTACACGACCAAAGAGGAATTCTGGGACCCAAAGAATAACCAATCCCGTCTTAAGCAGTATCAACTGGACAAATATTTAAGAACTGTTGATAATGGTTGGGTGCTGCAAAAGGGTCAGTTCTACCGTGGAGCCATACAAGCCGAGGACGAGGAGGCCTGGGGTGTCGATTTTTATAAATGGCTTTTATCCAACACAGAAAATGTAACCAAGAATTTCTATCTCATACGACAGTCACTAAAGGATATTCCCCATAATGGCGATGACAATCTATCCCAAATTATAAGGAGCGATTCTAAAGTAATATCCGATTTAGTGCCTGAATTTATGGACTTAAGGGTTAAAATCCATAGTCAACCGGACGCCGATGATATTAATAAAGTAAAAGACTTTAAAGCTAAAAATAGTAACAAATTATCTTCTGAATCCAAAGCCAAAATTGATGCTTTGATGAAAACGATGGCCAATTTCTACAAACCTATAGATATTGCCCAAATACAAAAAAGCACTCTTCTCGTAAAAGATAGCCCCATCGGGGTTTCCATTACAACCTTTGCCGCCAGTTATAGTGAAGAAAAAAATGCTGCCGTCTTAATTCCGGCTACGGCCGAATTGCTATTGGATATTAGGCAGGCTGTTCTAAAAGAGGAAAACGCATTAGCCCGACTTCAATTATTGGACGCTTCCTTAAAGTTGGAGGAGGTAATATTTAAGAATTCTCCCCAATGGCAGCCGGAAGATCTAAACGGGTTATTGGATAAGGTGTGCTATTTGGGTATGGCAAATGCCGGGGCAGGATATATAGAACTGGCGGAATGGGAACAACTTAATTTATCCATTAAAGGGTCTAACACCACTACCATGTCCCTTGAACAACTTACTGCCGTGTTGGAAAATGCACGTAGGGAAGTAGAATGGAGTTCTTCCATGGTAAAGGCAAATTACCAAGAAATAGTTGATATTTACACTGGTTTTGAACCAAAGGCCTATGGATTTATAGACGATAAAATAAGAGGATCCATTGCGCTACCTCTAGGCCAGACCGTAGGGGAATTGGGAGATATAATAGCTCAAGAATCCGCCCTGACCAATAGGGTCCTGGACATTGAAAATCAAAGTGGCCTTCATGGTCTCAATCCAGGATATGCCCTGGGCGAATTGGTAGTGGTAAGTGGTTCCCCCGATGACATAGAGGTGTCTTCGGACAAAATTTATGTCTTTCAGCGCCCACCTTCCGACCTAAAACCAGTAGCCGGTATTGCCACGGTCTCAGAGGGCAACATGGTGTCCCATGTACAGTTATTGGCGCGGAATATGGGTATCCCCAATACCGCTCTTGGAGATGACAATCTAAAGAGCCTTCAAAAATATAGCGGAGAAAAGATATTTTATGCAGTGTCCAACAAGGGCAATGTAATTATGAAGTTGGAAAAGGATATGTCCGAAGAGGAACGGAACCTGTTTTTAAAGGTAGAACGCAAGGAAGAAAGAATAGAAGTACCCATAGCGAATATACGATTGGACGAAACTGCCATTTTAAACCTAAGATCAGTGGATGCAGAGGACTCTGGTAAGCTTTGCGGACCAAAGGCAGCTAATTTGGGACAATTAAAAAAGATGTTCCCGGAAAAGGTGGTAGAAGGATTGGTAATCCCGTTCGGAATATTTCGTAACCATATGGACCAACCTATGCCGGATCAACAGGGCAGCTATTGGCAGTTTCTAAACGCCACCTTTAAGAAAGCCGAGACCATGCGTTCCGATGGCATTGTGGAAGGGGAAGTAGAAATCTATCAATTGCAACAATTGGAAATTTTGAGGGAGGCCATTAAGGTTATGCCCATGAAAACCGAATTCATTGCCCAATTGGAACAAGGATTTAAAGAGGTGTTGGGAAAAGGAATTGGTGAAATCCCGGTTTTCTTGAGAAGCGACACCAATATGGAGGATTTGAAGAATTTTACAGGGGCGGGCCTAAACCTTACCATTTTTAATGTTGCCACCAAAGAAAAAATAATCACGGGAATAAAGGACGTATGGGCCTCCCCTTATTCCCAACGCAGTTTTAAATGGCGACAAAAATACCTTTTAAACCCTGAAAATGTATTTCCATCCATCTTGGTCATTCCTAGCGTAGATGTGGATTATTCAGGAGTTTTGATTACCAAGGGGATCAGTTCCGGAAATCCTAATGACCTTACCATTGCTTTTAGCAGAGGAGCTGGTGGCGCAGTAGATGGACAGTCGGCAGAAACCTATTTAATAAAGGACCTTGGAGGCACGCAATTGCTGGCACCTGCACGCGAAATGTACCACAATCGTCTTCCTGCAACCGGAGGAACGGAAAAAAGAATGTCCACATTTGAGAATTTTATCCTTAGCCATGAAAACATTGAGGAAATAAGGGAATTCGCCAAGACAATCCGTGTCACTATGCCAGAGGCTACAAAATCCGATTATGAAGGGGCCTATGATGTGGAGTTGGGATTCCAAAACAATAAACTATGGTTATTCCAAATACGGCCTTTTGTTGAAAATAAAAAGGCGTTAAGTTCCAATTATTTGGAATCTATTACCCCGAAAATTGATCTCAACAAAAGTATATCCCTATCTAAAAAAATATAAAATGCGAAAGTATATAAAGTATATTGTTTTAATACTGATCTGTTCTGCCTTTACCACCATGAGTTATTACCCCATTGATGGTTATTTGCATACCGGGATAAAGCGATTGAAATATTTAGAACTCGTAAAAAGTGGAGAACTTAAGTCCACCACCGTTATCCCTGCCGGTGCCCAAAAGTCCTATATGGATATTGAACTGAACCTGATTTCCAAAAAGGAAGACAGTGTAGGTGCCTTTTTAAAGGTAGATGAGCAATTTCAAAAGGACATCAATTCACTGTTTAGGGGATTGGACAAAAGTTACTCCATTGCTGTTTTGGATATTTCCGACATAGACAGTATTCGATTTGCAAAGCGAAATGAAACGGCAGGATATCAACCGGGAAGTGTAGGCAAATTGGCCGTAATGGCCGCATTGTTTAGCCAATTGAAGAAAATTTATCCGGATTCTTTTGAAAAACGATTGGAGCTTTTGCGTTCCAAATCAGTAAAATCTGGCGTTTGGGGATTGACGGATGAGCATACTGTTCCCATTTTTAATTTGGAAACGAACAAACTGCTTAAAAGACAGGTAATAGCCAGTGATGTTTTTACATTGTTTGAATGGGCAGACCATATGCTTTCCGTTAGCAATAACGGTGCAGCCAGTATTGTATGGCGCGAAGCCTTATTAATGGCCGCCTTTGGTGATGCCTATCCCAGCCTGACCCAAGAAGAAGCGGACACCTACTTTACCGACACACCTAAAAAGGAATTGACAGATTTGGCCAATGACGTGGTTAATCTGCCTTTACGGGAATTAGGAATTACAACGGACGAATGGCGTTTAGGAAGCTTTTTTACTTCAGGCCCAAATCGCTACGTAGGTGACAAAGGGGGCAGTATTGGTTCTCCTGTGGGATTGATGAAGTTCCTTATCCAGTTGGAACAAGGAAAAGTGGTGGACCAAGAATCGAGCCTGGAGATGAAGCGTCTTATGTACATGACAGACCGAAGGATTAGATACGCCCAATCCCCTGCCTTAAAGCCTGCCGCTGTTTATTTTAAATCCGGCAGTTTATATAAATGTGATAGAAGTAATGGTGAAGCCTGTGGGAAATATATGGGCAATGTTACCAATTATATGAATTCTGTAGCCATCATAGAACATCCGGACAATTGCAAATACATGGTGGTACTTATGACCAACGTATTGCGAAAAAATTCTGCCACGGACCACATGACCTTGGCCAGTAGTATTGACAAAATTATTAAACGATAATCTTTTTAAAGGCGGTCAGAATCTCGGCTGCCTTTTTACTTGCCTTTTCGTTGGTATCCTCCAAAACCATCTCTACGAGAGGGATAAATTTTGGATCCCCCGTTTTTTCAATTAAGTAGAGTACTGCTAATTTTAGCTTAATATCCTTTCGTTTTAAAAGTGCTAAATAACTCTCGGATTCGCTCAGGACTTTTATATTGAGGTTCTTTAAATTTTCCTCGGAGATTGCACCTGCCTGTATGATGGATTCCGCCACAGGTATCAATTCCTTTTTGAGCTGTATATCCAAGATATTGTCCAAAAATTCAATGGCATGTATACGCTGTTCCTCCTTACCTTTTAAGATGGCGTTTAAAATAGGGTCAACATCCTGTGGAGGATATTTTATACCCAAAAATTGAAAAATTCGCTGTAATTGCCTGTCCAAACGCAGTTCCAACAAATGAATAAGACCATTCCTGGCTTCATTTTCATCCTTGGACTCTGGTTTTTCCGGGTTCTTTTTATACTGTAGTACTATTTGGGTGTGAATTACAGACAGTGTACTTTGGTACAAATGACACTCGTCCAAAATCTTGTCCACAATAAAACGGTCCTTTATTTTAAGATGGGGATATTTCCATTTTAAGTGTTTTAAAGCCTCAATAGCCTCAATTTTCACCGTATGTTCCATATCTTCCGTAAGTTTTATCAAGGTGTTAATGGCCTTTTGTGAAGCAAACTTCCCGATAACCATAACCACATAGGAGGCATCGTCCGGATCAATGACCTCCCTTCTTAATCCCTCAAACAAAATATCGATAATGGGATCCCCATAATAGTAGAGTGCCTCTATGGCCGATTTTCTGGTTTCCTTACCCGATAGTCTGGAGATGATGACGGCAATAAATTGCTTGTCCAGAGTTTTGGCCGCTGCCAGGATAGCCATGTTTATCGTTTCCTCATCCTCCTCATGAAGATAGCCATGCAATACTCCATAAAACTTTTCAACTTTGGCGTTTCCTATCGCTTCAAGAATGGCTTGGACTTTATAAGTCCTTTCCAAATCCGAATTCATTTGGGAAAGTTGGGACAAGGCATTTTCTATCCGCTGTTCCAAACTAAATCTGCCTTGCAATACTTTATTATTTCTCAACTCCATGGACAAACCAATTAAGGCCGCATTGGCAATGGTATTGTCCTCTACTGAAAGATATTTGTCAAAAAGGGTGACAGGGTCCTGTTGAAAATGTTTTAGTAGATATCGAAAAGCTGTAGTAGTCAGCTGTTGATCTTTATCCATTACCATGGCTTCTATGGGTATGGACAAATTTTCTGTATTTAAGAAATAAAGATTTTCAATGGCCAAAGCCCTCACCTTGGCAGACGGATTGTTTAATAGGCCTTTAATGCCCATAAAGAAGCGCTCATCCTTTACTTCCAATGTTTTATGCAACATATGTAATATTTGATTCTCCGTCCCAGTTTCAAATACCCTGATTACGGTTTCAATTATGGAAGTGACTCTTAGTTCCGACTTATTAGCCTTTTCTTTTTTAAGGGGACTATATTCCAACAAACTCTTGAAGGAAATTATATATTCATTCCTTAGATGATAAATAAAATACAACCAAATTAAAATAAGGCCTATAATAATTATACTAATATAGGTAGATGATATTTCCAGTCCATTAATAAAAAATATAAGAATAAAACCCGCCAACCCAGTGGCTATACTATCCACAACAACGTCTGTAAAGGTTTTTGTCTTCTTTTTAATTTCTATCGGAATGGGTATGGAAAGTAATTCCGTTGCTGCCTTATTTACCGACTGCTTTAAACTTCCGTCCACAATTTTAATAAAAACCACCACCCAAAGCTGAGGCACAACAAGCAGCAGAAAAGAACCCAACAATATTCCAGAAGGCAACCACAATAGAGACTTTCCAACGCCAAAAGTCCCCACTATACGCTTGGTAAGGAATAACTGTATGAGAAGGGAAATAACGCTCAAGGTTGAAAACCAAAATCCAAAGAATGCGGTTAATTCATCTTGGTCCTGAATAAATCTGGAGGCATAATCACTGTACTGGTAATCTACCAACTTGGCCACCAAAACACTTATCCCAATGACCACCGCAATTAAACTAAGAAGCTTGGATTGCTTGATCAACCTAAAAGGCGATTCTGCCTTGGGGTTGGAGCGACTGGATACCTGAAAAGGATTTAGTTTCAATACTTCATTTTTCCAGATATAGCGGGTTATAGGTAAACAGCACATCAATAGGGCTGCGGCAACAAACAAAAGATCCTCGGTGTATAGAATATTTGTTAAGAGGGAAGTTAAATAACCCCCAAATATACCCCCGGCAATGGCACCGGCACCAATAAAGCCAAAAACGCGCTTGGCCTCCCTAACATTATAAACCAAATTGGCCATGACCCAAAACTGTGAAGCGGTCAACAATCCAAAAATAGCCACCCAAACATAAGGGATATAAAGTACCGATCCATTTCCGAGATTAAAATTTAGGGCTAGGCCGAATATAACCAAGGAAATAACGGATCCGATCAAGGTGCGATCTACAATAATATTCAGAGAATACTTTTCCAAGGCCCTATCATAAAAAAATGACCCCACTACGGCCATTATAGCCGTTAAAACATAACCAAGCGGCAATGCCTCTGCAGTAAGTTCGGATAGAAATAGGGAATTTATAGTAGGTTTTACTATCAATAAAACCGTAATAATGAGGAATATATTTAATTGAAGTAGAAGTGTTTTGGTCAGTTCCTCCTCTTTTAAATCAAAAGCCTTTAGAATATAGGTTTTAAACGTTGTAATAAATGCAATTAGGTAGTTCAATTTTTATGCGTTTTAAAAAAATTCAACAGCACTCCTATCTAAAACCAATACATAGTAGATTGAAGCCAAAATTACTTTATTGGCTGTCATTATACGAATAAATACAAGGAATAATGTAATAGATTAGTTTACTGCCAAATGTACTCGCTCGGCCTTTAATACTTTTTCAACGGGCCTAACCAGATCCCTAATTATTTGTTCACCTCCGGCATCATCTATCAAGGCTACCAAAATATAACGTCGATTGGGATTATTTCCCCAAACCAAAATGGAATCGGAATGAAAAGTTCTCCAGGAACCTGACTTCCTATATAATCTGGCGCCAGGGGCAATATTGTCCAAGGTATTCACAAATTTATGATGCAGTTCAGGGTCTCCCATGATATCCAACATTTGTTTGGAACGGCCCTTACTAACCAGTTTTCCATTGGCCAAGAGATAATAATACTTACATACCTGTTCCACAGTTGCCGCATGGGACAAATTCTTTAAAGGTTCCCTATTGGTATCACCACCACTTCCATATCGTTTACCTACCCATAGTCCGCCTCCATGATTCTCATCATAGAACATATATCTTGGATCGGTCATGACGGACTCAATTTTATCATATCCCAAACGATCGATCATTCTGGTGGTTGCTTCATTGTTGGATTTGCTGATCATTGATCGCATATCTTTCTTTATTTCCAAAGTTTCCTTCATCTCCCCTTTCTCAATGGCATCCATAGAGGACAACAATACCGCTATTTTTGGTAAGCTGGCCGCATACATCATATAATTACCATTAATACTCGCATATTTTGCATTTTCCGGATTGGATAGGTCCACAATGCCTACTGCCATCTTATTGTTATTCATTAACGATTTCCAAGTGGGATTGGACATTAGTTCCTTTTCCAAACTTTCTTGCAATGCGCTATTTAACAAGCTGGGCAAGGGTTTTACCTTGGCATCCCCTAAATTCATGGGTAAGTCCTTTTGTGCCATCGCTACACCAGAACATACAAATACGCACAAAATTCCAATTACACGCATTTTCAAATTAAAAGAAGATTTACCCATAATATAAACAGTATAATACTGATTGTTAAGAATTAAATATGAACTTTAGCATAAATAAACTACTCAAAAAAAATCGATTAAAGGTATTCTAAATTCGTGTTGGTCATCTGTTAAATTTTAAACTTCATCGAAAAATAAACAGTCTAAAGAATATAACGTTTATATTGTCATATTCTGATTTCTTTCTGTTAAAATTTATTCCCGCTGGTCTTAAAAAAAATTCACTTCCCAACCCCGACTATAAAGTCCAGTTGGCTAGCCCGTGTATATACGTTGAAAGTAGCATAAAAGTTTAGCATTTTAAAAGTTAGGCAACTATTTTAATCATGACAGTTTGATTGCAAATTGTTATTTTTGGAACAAATTAGAAATACATGTTGGTTATAGGTATTGCGGGTGGTACAGGTTGTGGAAAAACTACGGTTGTAAATCAAATTATTAACGAATTGCCATTTGAGGAAGTAGGCGTTATTTCCCAAGATTCTTATTATTGTGACCTATCCCACCTGTCTTATGACGAACGTACACAAGTAAATTTTGACCATCCCCGTGCCATAGATTTCGAATTATTGGGCAACCATTTACTAGATTTAAAAAAAGGAATTCCGATTCACCAACCCGTTTATTCTTTTGTTAAACACAACCGCACTACCGATACTATTCTTACGCACCCCAGAAAGGTGATGATCGTAGAGGGTATCTTAATAATGACACACCCTAAGATAAGGGAGATGTTCGATATTAAAATATTTGTTCATGCCGATTCGGATGAGCGATTGATAAGGCGTTTAAAAAGGGATATCACAGAGCGTGGCAGGGATTTGGATGAAGTTTTAACACGGTATCAAAATACCTTAAAGCCTATGCACAATCAATTTATAGAACCTACAAAAGAATATGCCGATATTATTATTCCAAACAATAAATACAATACCGTAGCGGTAGATATCGTAAGGACCATCATCAACGAAAAGTTAAGTTAATCACCTATGGGAATCAAAGGGATAAGAAAGAAAAAATGGTTTGGACTGGTTACCAATATGTATGTTTTGGTACTAACGGTTTTTGTGGTTTGGATGGTTTTTTTTGACACCAATTCCCTACTAATACATTGGGAACTTAAAAAGCAGATCAACAATCTGGAAAAACAGAAAGAGTTTCTCCATGAGGAAATTGCAAACGATAAAAAAATAATAGAAAAATTATCCGATCCCGAAGAATTGGAAAAATTTGCCCGGGAACAGTACTATCTGAAAAGGAAAAATGAAGAAATTTATTTAATTGAATATGAGGATAGTCTAAAAACAAAAGGTGATGAGTAAGCCTGAACTCTTTAGCGATTTTCCAGAGATTTCTTCCAAGGCCTGGAAGCAGAAAATCCAGTTCGAGTTGCGGGGAGAAGATTACAATGAGAAGTTGGTGTGGGAGTCACCTGAGGGCATTAAAGTAAAACCTTTCTACCATTCCGAAGACCTGAAAACGATGAAGATAACGGGAACCATAAAAGATTCTGGCTGGCGCATTGGACAGGGAATATTTGCAGGGAATGCCAAATTGGCCAACAAAAAGGCCTTGTCTGCCATTGAAATGGGAGCTGAGAGCCTACTTATCACCATTCCATCCGAAGAAATAAAGGTCCATGAACTACTAAAAGAAATTGACCTTGGCAAAACAACCATTTATTTTAACCTTCAATTCCTATCCTACTTCTATATTAAATCGATATTGGAGGCTACCAAAAACCCAATCAACCCGGTTTATCTCAATGTAGATATCATTGGTCATTTAGCCAGAAATGGCAATTGGCAATTCAACCTCAAACAAGACCACAAATTATTAGGGGATATACTCGATTTAAATTACGCACAAACCATGAGTGTAGATGTTGCCCTCTATGGTAATGCCGGAGCCAATTTCATACAGCAACTAGCTTATGCCCTAGCCCATGCCAATGAATACCTGAACCATTTAAACGAGCATCATAAAGACACTCTTAAAAGCACTATAATTACCTTTAAAGTTATAGTTGGGAGCAATTATTTTTTTGAAATTGCCAAACTTAGGGCCCTTAGAATGCTATTTGGGACCCTAGCCCAAGAATACGGAGCTTTGGAAAAGTGTCATATCATAGCCATACCTACCTTAAGAAATAAAACCCTATACGATTACAACAGTAACATGTTGCGCACCACCACAGAATGTATGTCGGCTATATTGGGTGAGGCAGATACGTTAATGAATATGCCCTATGATGCCATTTACCATAAGGATAATGAATTTGGTGAACGTATGTCCAGGAATCAACTCTTAATTTTAAAAAACGAGAGCTATTTTGATAAAGTGGACAATGCGGCCGATGGCACATATTACATAGAATCCATTACCCATCAACTTGCCACCAAAGCCCTCGAATTATTTAAACAAATTGAAACTGGGGGTGGGTTTTTGGTCCAATTGAAAGAACACATCATTCAGAAAAAAATAAAGGAAAGCGCATCTAAGGAACAGGAGAATTTTAATAAACTGGACAAAATTCTCGTAGGGACCAATAAATATGCCTCCAGATTGGACAAAATGAAGGATAATTTAGAAATATATCCCTTTGTAAAAACGAATACCAGGAAAACCTTGATCGAACCGATCATTGAAAAAAGATTGTCCGAGGACATGGAACAAAAGCGATTAAAAACCGAATAAAAATTTGATTTTACAGGTTTAAAAATGTGAAGTTCCCGATAGGTCCAATAGATACTTTAGGTTAAGACGATTTAAAATAATGGCAAGAAAAAATCTCCAACATATTCAACTGAGGCCTGTTCCTGATACGAACACAAAAGACCATGACCCAGTTTTGCCATTTGAGACAGCGGAAGGAATTTTCTTAAAGAAAACCTACTCTAAAGCAGATACTGAAGATTTGGAACATCTGAATTTTGCAGCCGGTATTCCTCCCTTTCTCCGAGGACCCTACAGCACCATGTATGTAAGCAGACCATGGACCATAAGGCAGTATGCCGGATTCTCAACTGCCGAGGAGAGCAACGCTTTTTACAAAAAAAATCTCCAAGCCGGACAAAAAGGGTTGTCCGTAGCCTTTGACCTTCCAACGCACAGAGGCTATGACAGTGATCATCCACGTGTAGTAGGTGATGTTGGAAAAGCCGGGGTAGCCATAGATTCCGTGGAAGACATGAAAATACTGTTTCATGATATTCCCTTGGAAAAAATGTCGGTCTCCATGACCATGAACGGGGCCGTATTGCCCATAATGGCATTTTATATTGTAGCTGCCGAGGAACAGGGAGTATTGCCAAAAGACCTTTCAGGAACCATTCAAAATGATATCCTGAAGGAATTTATGGTCAGAAACACCTATATCTACCCCCCTGCCCCATCTATGCAGATCGTTGCAGATATTTTTGAATATACCAGTAAGTTTATGCCCCAATTTAATAGTATAAGCATTTCGGGATATCATATGCACGAGGCAGGTGCTACGGCAGATATTGAATTGGCCTATACCTTGGCGGACGGATTGGAATATATTAGGACCGGGCTAAAAGCCGGACTGAAAATAGACGATTTTGCCCCCAGATTGTCCTTCTTTTGGGGAATAGGGATGAATCATTTCATGGAAATTGCAAAAATGCGGGCAGCTAGAATGCTCTGGGCTAAATTGATAAAACAATTTAATCCCAAAAATGAGAAATCGCTAACTTTAAGGACCCATTGCCAAACAAGTGGATGGAGCCTTACCGAGCAAGACCCATTTAATAATATTACCAGAACCACCATAGAAGCCTCCGCGGCCGTTTTTGGAGGTACCCAGAGCCTACATACCAATGCCTTGGATGAGGCCATTGCACTTCCAACGGATTTTTCTGCTCGTATTGCCCGTAACACCCAATTATACCTGCAACAAGAGACCGAAATCACAAAAACGGTGGATCCTTGGGCCGGAAGCTATTATCTAGAAAAACTAACAGAAGAAATTGCACATAAAGCTTGGAACCTCATCGAGGAAGTGGAAGCGTTGGGCGGTATGACCAAAGCCATTGACGCCGGCATTCCAAAATTAAGGATCGAGGAGGCTTCCGCTAAAAAACAAGCCCGTATAGACAGCGGGAGGGATATTATAGTTGGCATCAATAAATACAGAACCACGGAGGAAGGCACCCTTCAAATATTGGAAGTGGATAATGCAGCCGTAAGAAGGCAACAACTGGCACGCCTGCAAGAGGTAAAGGAAAATAGAAATGAGGGAGATGTTCAGCAATCACTGCAGAAACTTACAGAAATTGCAAAACGAAGAATGGTGACGCAAGTATCCAAAAGAAGTGACGAATCTGATTTAGATGAGGAAAATTTGTTAGCTTTAGCTATTAATGCGGCCAAGGCTAGAGCTACTTTGGGCGAGATCAGTGCCGCATTGGAAAATGCTTTTGGTAGGCATAAGGCAACCATAAATTCTTTTACCGGGGTGTATTCAAAAGAAATAAAAGGAGATGATAGTTTTGGCAAGGCCAGGGAAATGGCAGACAAGTTTGCCGAGCAGGAGGGCCGTAGGCCAAGGATAATGATTGCTAAAATGGGACAGGACGGTCACGACCGAGGCTCCAAAGTAGTAGCCACAGCATATGCCGACCTTGGTTTTGATGTAGATATTGGACCACTGTTCCAAACTCCGTCCGAAGTGGCCAAACAAGCTGTGGAAAACGATGTTCATGTTTTAGGGATCTCCTCCTTGGCGGGCGGACATAAGACCTTGGTGCCCCAAGTGATACAGGAATTAAAATCCTTTGGACGTGAAGATATTATGGTAATCGTGGGCGGAGTAATCCCAAAACAGGATTATGACTTTTTATTCGATGCCGGGACAGTAGCTATTTTTGGACCTGGTACAAAAATTAGTGATACGGCCATTCAACTTCTAGAAATCCTGAGCGCATAATATTTATAGCTCATGAACGGACAGAAAAGACACGGGAACTATTGATTTCTAATGGTTTTATGAGCTGTTTAGGACAATGTTGTCCGGTTGGTGGTTCCAGACCTTATTTTAAATAAAACTCCTGTTAATTGGTATAAGCTTAAAAGTAAGCCTTGAACCACAATTAGGAAATAAACCCAAAGGCCAGGGCATTTAACCAAAGATATTCCTTTTTTAGGGCTTCGTTCCACAATTTTCCTACAAGGTAGCCAAGGCTTTTAATAATTGGGTCCCATTAATAAGTTGTGTATAAGTGATTCGTAAAAAAACAATAAACCTCTAATAGCCTGACAAT
>TARA_R110000868_G_scaffold14457_5_pt1 | contig 40303 bp, 37 predicted proteins | sample TARA_R110000868 | Tara Oceans TARA_R110000868 (sample SAMEA4397489) | marine metagenome | biome: Polar Biome; feature: [SRF] surface water layer (ENVO:00010504); material: water (ENVO:00002006), including particulate matter (ENVO:01000060) such as... | depth 5 m | reverse complement strand
TTTTTTTAATTTTTTCCCCCTCCCTAAAGGGTGAAATTAAAAAAGTGAGTATTAATTGTTTTTTGGCATTTTAAATTTGAGGTTGATTTTGACGATGGTTTTTCTATTGATGTAGTGGTTTATTATTTGAACCGCTGGTTGAACTACTTATTGAACTGGTATTGCTTTACTGTGGAAGTATATTAGCCTTTTCTTGAATGGCCTTTTAAACCCTTATCCGACTATACAACGCAAAACATGTTCCATTTGAAGCCCTGAATACACACAAAATTCCTCAATGGAGATTAGTTGGTGTGGTTCTTTATTCAAGTTGGTTTTAATCTTATTCAGATACAACCTTGCTTGCCTGTACGTTTTACCTGTAATCCGTTGTACATCTTTTGGATAAATACATACCCTGATGTTACTTGCAATCACACTTCCTGTTTTTACGACATTATCTAAATCTAACCCTATTTTTCTTATTTGCCTCAATAGCGGGTTTTTATTGGTCTCCAATAGCGTTTAAAACTATGCACTTTCAGTGCTTCTCGCTTTAGCTTCTAAAAATATTTTTGCCACAGATTACCATGATTCAAAAGGATTTAATCAGTGGGAAATTCTTTTTTTGTAATTCCGCCTTGCAGACTTTCGGTCTGCCAAACCCAATCTATGCACTTTCAGTATAGTGGTTTAGTTTGTAAAGTTATGAAAATTAGTTGGTTACTAAGTGACTAAAGTAGGTAATTATGTACCTTTTAGTACCGTTATTGACCGCTGCTTTTTGAAATGTGGATTAGTTAATGGAATCTTTGTTTGAAATCATTCAAGATTTAGTTGCAACGAATGTTCGGAATGAGGGAGTAGTTGAATTATTTTAAACTTAAATTTTTAGAAATTATGGCAAGACAGAAAGGCATAATTAAATTGAAAGGTACTATCGGGGATATTACTTTTTACAAAACCAAGGACGGGCATTTGGCTCGGGAGAAGGGTGGCATTGAGGCGAGTAGAATTGCGAACGATCCTGCGTTTCAAAGAACGCGTGAGAATGGTGCTGAATTTGGTCGAGCAGGGAAGGCAGGAAAAACGTTGCGAACGGCTTTGCGCACTTTACTTTTGAACTCAGCCGACAGCAGAATGGTGAGTCGATTGACACAGAGTATGATTAAAGTGATCCAAGCAGATTTAGTAAATGAACGTGGATTGCGTAATGTAATTGATGGTGAGGCGGAGTTGCTTGTGGGCTTTGAGTTTAATATTAGAGGGAAATTGGGGACCAGTTTGTTTGCCCCTTTTGTTGGGACAATTGATCGGGTTAGCGGTGCAATTTCGGTTGATCTGGCGTCATTTGTTCCTGCCAATATGATTGCTGCTCCAGGAGGTACAAGTCATTTTAAAATTATTTCGGCTGGTGCCGAAGTTAATTTTGAGGAAGAAACTTTTGTTGTAGCGAGTTCAGAAACGGCTATTCTTGCTTGGGATACGACGCCAACGGCTGTTATTAATCAGTTGAATTCGGTGACTCCAAACAGCGTTAGTCCCTTGTTTTTGGCCCTTGGAGTAGAATATTATCAAGAGGTTAATGGGAGGATGTATCCATTGAAAAATGGTTCCTACAACCCGTTGGCTTTGGTCTTAGTAAACGGATTGTAAGATGGTTTTAGTACTATCCAGAACTTATTTCCCTGATGGAACAAACGGTAAACTCGAATGGGAGGGTACTTTTATTTGTAATACCATTGAATTGCCTTGGAAGAAAAATGAGATGAAAGTTTCTTGCATTCCGGAGGGGAAGTATTTTATCAGAAAACGATACAGCGACAAATTCAAGTGGCATTTGGAAGTGATGCAAGTGGAAAACAGACAAGGGATCCTGATTCATCCGGCAAACAATGCCCTTGTAGAATTAAAGGGCTGTATCGCTCCCGTAACGAAAATTTCGGGAGCCGGTTTAGGTCTGATGTCACGAAGCGCCTTTTATAAATTGAAGGAGTCGGTTTATAAAGTTTTAGATCGTGATGAGGAAGTGAGTATAATTGTTCAATCAGCCTGCGGCGAGCAGGTATTAAAACTATAATCATGAATATAGTAAAAAGAGTGAAAGCTCCAACGCCAAAATTTTTCAAAGTGCTTCGAAATATTGGATTGGCGTTGGCGGCTGTTGGCGGAACTATTATGGCCGCACCCATTGCATTGCCCGCTGTCTTGGGTTCTATTGGAGGTTATTTGACTGTAGTTGGCGGTGTGCTTTCGGCAGTAAGCCAGATTACTACCAGCCATGACGATGTCCTTCGTCCTTCGACAGTAGAGGCAGCTGATAGTAAAGTGTAAATATCGATGCATATTGATATTTACACCAAAATAAATACCGCAGGCGGTATCTTTTTGAGTATTGTGCCGAATTTGCATTCGGAAGATATTTTGAAAACGGCTGTTTTGGCTGCTATTGGAGCCCTAGTCAGTTTTGTAGTATCGATTCTGCTCAAATTTTTAATAAAGAAGCGCAAAACTTAGTTTGACTTGAGGGGTTCTTGAGTTGAATGCAATTAAAGTCTGCACCTTTGGGTGTGGGCTTTTTTTTGTAGTTCCAATTATTTTTAATTCCTATTTTTACTTTTTTAGCTCACTTAACTTGTATTTTAAGTGGTATTTGCTGAACCTTCGGTTTGTCTTGATGAACCCTTCGACTCCGCTCAGGGTGACAGTAACAAAAAAATATTCATGGTTTATTATTGTTTATTAGGTGATTTTTTTCTTTTGCCTTGATACAAAAGAAACAAAAGATCAAGCCTGAAAATCAAAAGCTTGAATACTACCTTGAAGCGTCGTTCCACAGCCCGAGCCGTTCGTCCTTCGTCCTAAACTCGCTTACTGCTTCCACTTTGCTTCTTCGTTGTTTTCTATGCTTTTTATTTAAGGGCGGGTTTACGAATAGTGGAATATTTAGTGAGAGTAGTTTTCATGGAAATAATCTTTTCTTTTAGCTCACTTGACTTTTATTTTTTATCAGTGTTTGCTGAATCTTCGATTTGCCTTGATGAACCCTTCGACTCCCCTCAGGGTGACAGTAACAAAAGATCAAGCCTGAAAATCAAAAGCTTGAAAACTAGCTTGAAGTTCCGTTCCACAGCCCGAGCCGTTCGCCTTTCAGGCTCAACTCGCGGACTGCTGCCACATCACTTCTTGTTTGTTTTCGTACGCTTTTTCTTTAAGGGCGATCTGAGGAGAGATTAATTGAACTTTTGTTTTGAATTAAACTATTAAAAATAGTCGTTCTCTGAAGTCCTAAGGTATCGGTATAATACATTGCAATTGTTGATTTATAGAATCAATTTAATGGTTTTTGGAGACCAATTGTAAGGATGAAATATCGAGTTGAAAAAGAAAAAAACACGCTTCAGATGTGTGAAAATTTTCTTTAATTTGTTAATTATTGCTATTATTTATAAAGGAATAGTATATTCGTAAAAAAACTACTCTTACTACTATATGGGCCTTGACTCATACTGTTAGTTAGAGCCGCGGAGCGCGTCTGAAAGTTACTGTTTTTGTCTTTTATATGATATGTGATAGACATTATGTTGTGGATTCATTCTGAAATAAATAGGATGCGATAGTGTTTTAAAGAGATACCAATTAGAGATTATTTATATTTGTTCCATCTCTTGACCGCGCTTTATAAGACAAAACCAAAAACTGCTATTTAGCATACACTAATGAATCATCCAGAAAATACCAATACCACTTGGCTGTTTGAAATAACACCAAAAAACAAATTCTTCACGCTTAATCTCAAAGAAGTATGGCAGTATCGTGATTTGCTGCTGCTTTTTGTAAAAAGAGATGTGGTTACGGTATATAAACAAACGGTTTTAGGGCCACTTTGGTATTTAATACAACCGTTGTTTACCTCTATTACTTTTACGATAATTTTCAACAATTTGGCGGGGATTGATACCGGTACAGTACCTCCTTTTCTGTTCAATTTAGCTGGGATAACGGTGTGGAATTATTTTACGGCTTGTCTTACAGGAACGTCGAATACTTTTGGTGCTAATGCGGGTATTTTTGGGAAAGTTTATTTTCCGAGGTTGATTGTGCCTATCTCTATCGTGATTTCTAATTTGATTAAATTTGGAATCCAGTTCCTTATTTTTATCGTTTTTTATATTTATTACTATTTTCAAGGAGCGTCCGTTAGTTTGAATGGGACCGCAGTGTTTTTCCCTTTGCTTATTGTCTTCATGGGCGTTTTAGGATTGGGATTGGGAATGTTTATTTCGTCCTTGGTCACCAAATACAGGGATTTTAGTTATCTAATCAGTTTTGGAGTACAATTGCTGATGTATTTGTCTGCGGTGATGTATCCTATGGCTTTGATTAAAGAAAAAATCCCCAGTTATGGATGGCTGGTTCAATATAATCCCTTAGCTTACGTTATAGAAACAGCGCGATACATGTTGTTGAATGTGGGGCAGATTTCTGTTTTTGGGTTGCTGTATACTTTCGCTGTAACGGTGATCGTTTTTTTAGTAGGGGTGTTGATTTTTAATAAGACGGAGAAGAGTTTTATTGATACGGTGTAGTTTTCCTCTCTCTCTCGATAGTTATTGGGACGATCCGAAGACGGGTAGTTAAGCCTAAGACTTTGAGATGATAGATAGTCCTAACCAACTATCTAACAAATAAAATAATTAAATTTAGTTTCTGTTGTCCTTAAATTTGTGACTCAGGATGCGAAGCAGTAGCCGGTTTTGGCGTTTAAAAATTATTAGATAGCGTATTTATGATGCTATTTTTAGAAAGGTATTTAAAAAACCAGTAGAGATTTAATTAAAAAGTAATGAAGAAACAAATCCATATACTAGCAAAAAAACTGGGTTACAAAATCAGCAATATCTCAAAAAAGGAAAAAGAGATACAAGATTTAGTTCGTAGTTTTGAAATTAGGAATGACAAGAATAATCTAGTTTTCAGATCAGCTTCTTATTTATTTGAAATAAAAAAACATTTTCCAAAACTAACTCTAGAAAGTCATAAAGAAGGTATTTTGGCTCAGTTTAATGGTTTAAAATTTTATATAGAATCTCCGGAAGAGTTTTTTATCCTCAAGGAAGTTTTTATTGAAAAAGATTATAATTTATTGTCGAATGAAAACAGTGTTGTTTTTGACATAGGAATGAATATTGGTATTAGCTCTTTGTTTTTTGTATTAAACAAAAATGTAGCTAAAATTTATTCTTTTGAACCTGTAGTGACCACCTATACGCAAGCCATATATAATTTAGAACTAAATTCAGGGCATTCTAATAAAATCGAACCCTTTAATTATGGATTGGGCGGCTCTTCTCGAGTGGAAAAAGTGCTCTATAATTCGCAAGCAAAAGGCAATTGTGGGATTAGGTTGGGTTTAAGCCTAGTTTTAGATAAAGATAATGCGGAAGAGATTGAAATAAATATAAAAGATATTGGGGAAGTACTTCCTGATTTGTTTATTAGGCATCCTGAACAGAAAAAAATATTAAAAATAGATTGCGAAGGGGCAGAATATGAGATTGTAGAAAAATTAAGCGAATTGAATTTATTAGATGAAATCGATGTTTTGTTAATAGAATGGCACGATAAAGGAGCTAAAGCCATTGAAGATTTATTGGTAGAAAATAATTTCAGAATAATTTCAAGGTATTTGACTTCAATTACTGGGATGATTTATGCTTTTAAAAAAATATAATGTAGCTGTATCTAAATTATGCAAACACCCAAAGTCTCCGTTGTTGTTCCCTGTTATAATCAAGCCCAATATTTGGATGAATCATTGGCGTCCATATACAAGCAAACTTATTCTAATTGGGAGTGTGTTATTGTCAATGACGGCAGTCCAGATAATACCGAAGAAATAGCTCAAAAGTGGGAAGCCAAAGATCCTCGTTTTAATTATTTAAGTAAGGAAAATGGAGGGGTTAGCAGTGCCAGGAATTTGGGTATTGAGAAATCCACCGGGGAATATATTTTAACCTTAGATGCCGATGATAAGTACGAAGTTACTTTTATGGAGAAAGCAGTAGAGATATTGCAAAACAATTCTGAAGTGGGAATTGTGAGTAGTTGGGGGATATTTTTTACAGAAGACTACCATTTTCAGGTGTTTAAATCAAATGCCAAAACTATTGCAGATTTTTTGTTTTATAATGGCGTTAATATGGGGTCTTCTTTATTTCGAAAATCTTGTTGGGAAAAAGCGGGTAAGTATGATGGCGATGTAAGAAATGGCTATGAAGATTGGGAATTTTATTTAAGAGTAGCTGCATTAGGTTGGAAAGTACATATTATTGAAGAAGTTTTGTTTTTTTACAGACAACATATAGTTTCTAGACGAAAAGAAATGAATCGTATAGATAATGAAAATAAGAAATACATTTATATGCAAAATAAGACAATTTATTTTACGCATTATGAAGAATTAATTGATCGATTTTTAACCATTTCTGATTTAGAAAAAAAAGAAATGAAAAAATTTAAAGAGACCATTGATTATAAAATTGGCAATGCTATACTGAAACCCATGCGAAGTGTAAAATGGTTTTGGGTAAATCTTTTAAAAAAAAAATCAATCCAATTTCAAAACAAAATCAACAAGTAAATTATGATACCTCAAAACGGTCGAGGAGCCAAACAACTTTATTATATAAGAAACCTTATTATGATTATATTTATTAAAAAATCATATCGCTTTTTTATTAGAAAGCCAGTTGAAAAAATAAAAATAAATTTAAATAAAAGGGGCTTTGGGAAAAGATGTAATATATGTAATAATACATTCAATCATTTTAATAAGTGGAGAGGCGGCTATAGAGCGCTTTCGGTTTGGCAGAAGAAGCTTGATATTATAGGGGGGGATTTTGATAATTTTGAATGTCCGTATTGTCAATCAACAGATCGTGAAAGACATCTTTTTATGTATTTTGATAAACTAGATTTATGGAATAAAATAGGGGGATATAAAATTCTCCATTTTGCACCAGAGAAAAATTTGAGAATAAAAATAGAGAAAAATTGTCCATTACAATATGTAAAAGCAGATTTGTATTCGCCAGATATTACTTTAGAGAAAATTGACGCAACAGCAATTTCATTTGAGAACTTAACTTTTGAACTTGTAATCTGTAACCATGTTTTGGAACATATTCCAGATTATACTTCTGCATTGAAAGAAATATTTAGAGTTTTAAAACCTGGCGGGATGGCTATTCTTCAAACTCCTTATTCCAAAACATTAACAAATAATTTTGAAGATGATGGTATAAACACTGGTGAATTAAAGTTTGTCTTTTTTGGTCAAGAAGACCATGTTAGAGTGTTTAGTGAAAAATCATTTATTCAAAGTCTTGTCGAAGCAGGTTTTATCTTAGATATAATTAAGCATGAAGATTTATTAAAAGAGGTAGATTCTCTATATTTTGGAGTTAGTAAAAGTGAAAATTTAATAAAAGTAATAAAACCATAAAATTAGGAACTATCGTAATTGTAGAGTGAAATTTAGGGTGCACATTATGGTGTTCTAATTTCTATAGTTGATAGGGCGAACTACCATTTTATCGAAAATTAGAATTATTTGTTATGAAAGAAATCAAAATTAATTTTGTTGATTTTTGGCCTGGATTTGATAAAACCAATAATTATTTTTACAATCTATTGGTTCAGAACTATAATGTTGTTATTGATGAAAACCCAAATTTTCTATTTTTTTCTTGTTATGGTTATAATTATCTAAAGTATAAATGTCCCCGAATATTTTATACAGCAGAAAACCTACGACCTGATTTTTCTGCTTGTGATTTTGCTTTTTCATTTGATTACAATAAAAGAAAAAATCATTTTAGATTGCCATTGTTTTCCATGTATGTTGACTTGCTCAACATGAAGGAAAAGCTACAATCTGTTTTAAGTAGAGAAGAAGCCCAAAAAATCTGGCAGACTAAAACTAAGTTTTGCTGTATGGTAGTTTCAAATGTTAGTGGAACTAAACGATTGGATTTTTTTAAAAGCCTTTCTAAAATTAAATAGGTAGATTCCGGAGGGACAGTTTTTAATAATGTGGGTGGAAAAGTTCTACATAAAATGAAATTTATAAAAGAGTATAAGTTTGTCATTTCATTTGAGAATTCTGAATATGATGGCTATACCACAGAAAAAATAGTAGAACCTATTTATGAAGATTGTATTCCAATATATTGGGGGAACAAATTAGTAAGCAATGATTTTAATTCCAAAAGATTTCTTGACTACAATAAGTTTGAGTCAGAAAAGAAATTGATTGATAAGTTGCTCGAAATAGATCAAAACGAAGAACTTGCCATTGCGATGTTGATGCAACCCGCCTTTAGTGAAAATAAACTACCACATGAGGAAGAGCGAGAAGAGGTGCTGAGTATTTTAAGTACAATTATAGAAAAACTGCAAAAACCTATTGCGAGAACGTTATGGAGGTATGTTCATAGGTTTAAAATAGGATATAAAAAAAGTCAGAAGAAAATGAAGTGTATTTTTAACTAGTATCTAGCTAGGTTATAAAATAAAATGTAGCTTCCTTAAATTTGTCAATGATAAGTGAGAAGAAAGAAGGGTGAACAATTCACCATTCTCTTATAACTAATTGACCATTTTTACAAAAATCAATGAGTAAAGATATTATATTAAAAGCCGAAAACATCTCCAAGCAATACCGTCTAGGACAGGTGGGGACTGGTACGCTCAGTCATGACTTGAACCGATGGTGGCATCAGGTTCGTGGCAAGGAAAACCCGTATTTAACAATTGGCGACACTAATGACCGTTCTACCAAAGGTGAGAGTGACTACGTTTGGGCATTACAAGACATTAATTTTGAAGTGGAACGCGGAGGAGTATTGGGTATTATTGGTAAAAACGGTGCTGGAAAGTCAACACTTTTAAAAATATTATCACGCGTTACAGCACCTACTACGGGGAGTATTAAATTTGGAGGTCGGGTGGCCTCTTTGCTCGAAGTAGGTACTGGATTTAATGGCGAAATGACTGGTAGAGAAAACATATTTCTCAATGGAGCCATCCTGGGAATGACCAAAAACGAAATTACGGCAAAGCTAGACGAAATTATTGATTTTTCTGGTTGTGCCCGTTATATAGATACCCCCGTGAAACGCTATAGCAGCGGTATGTATGTGAGGTTGGCTTTTGCAGTAGCTGCATTTTTAGAGCCTGATATTTTGATCGTTGATGAGGTATTGGCGGTGGGCGATGCTGAGTTCCAGAAAAAAGCCATTGGAAAAATGCAGGATATGTCAAAAGGAGGAGGTAGGACGATTTTATTTGTCAGTCATGATTTAAGTGCTATAAGCACACTTACTGAAAAGACTATTATTCTTTCTAATGGAAAAATTGTAGCTTTTGAGGAAACTAATAGAGCAATTGCTATATATTCTTCAATGCATAAAGGTGGGAATATCTTTACTCAAGAAAGTTTTTTAGATATACCAACCGTTACTAAAGTTGAAATTTTTACTTCGGAAGGTGGAACTTTGCATGCTAGTAATAAAGCGTTCACAATTGAATTTGAAGTTACAATGCCTGAGGTAAATACAGAAAATATAGCTTTGTCTATTCAAGTTTTAAATCATCTACAAGTTCCAGTTCTATATGACTATATATTTGATATTAATACACCAATATGTAGATTAAAAGGGAAGAATTTGATTTCTTTTACTTATCATGAATTACTGCTATATAAAGGTAATTATAGTATTAAGGTACATTTGGCTGAAACAAAAACAAGATCTAAATTTCAAGAGTTCGACTGTTGCTCGTTTGAAGTTGAAATGATAGGACAAAAAGAACCAGAGTGGGGATGGCAAAAAAATGTTTGTCAGTATGTGGATAAAGGAGCTTGGAAAGTATATGGTTAGTTTGAGAAATTTATTTAAATGATTTATTATTTGAATCCAATAAAAAAGAAGAAATATTAGAGTACCATTTTAATAAAGTAATAATTAAAAATGATGTTTGGATAGGTGCTAATGTTTATATAAAAAATGGAGTAAAAATAGGAAATGGAGCTATTGTAGGAGCAGGTGCGGTTGTGTTAAATAATGTTGGAGATTATGAAATAGTTGCAGGAGTTCCTGCAAGATTAATTAAAAAAGATTTAATGATGAAGTTATACAACTTTTAATAAAAATTAAATGGTGGTACTTGGATTTTCATATTTTAAAAGAATATAAAGAGACATTAATTAATCCAAATGCCGTCAATTTAAAAGAGATGCTAAATAAACTTGAAAATGTCAAATAATATTGATAAGATAAGAAATGATTTGTTCATAGATTTAATTAAGGAGAAATTACCTATTTCAATTTATTTGATAAGAAAATCATTATTTGAAGCTGTTAAGATTTTAAAACCGTTATTACATGGAGATGTTTTAGATCTCGCTTGTGGTATAATGCCATACAAGTATTTTTTAATGGATGAAAAAATTAATAAATATATAGGAGTCGATCTAGAACCTACTGAATATCATAATTCAGTCAATCCAGATTATTACTGGGACGGTATAACAATTCCACTGACTGATGCATCAGTTGATTTCGTAATAGCAACTGAATTTTTGGAACATTATTTTGATACTGCTTTAGTTTTAAAAGAAATAAATCGAGTTTTAAAACCAGGAGGGATATTTTTTTTTACAGTGCCCAGTATTTGGCCATTACATGAAGTACCATATGATTATCATAGATTTACACCATATGCCTTAAAAGAACATTTCAAAAACACAGAGTTTACCTCTTGGGATATTAAACCTCTAGGAGGATTTAATTACCATCTTGCATTATCATTAGCTTTGCGATTTGAAAAAATTTCTAATTCTAAGCGAAAAGTAATAAAACCAGTCTTAAATTTTTTAGTGAACGTACTTGTAAAAAAAGACAATAAAAAAATAGCTTTTGAAAATGGACAAATGTATTCTGGAATATACGGATTTGTATATAAATAAAAAGAAATATTTTTAAAGTAATATGAACACACATTTTAAAAATACGAATAATAAATTATGACTCTAAAATTAAGTATAATTATACCTTGCTATAATTCAGAGAAGACTTTAGAGAAGACTTTGGAATCTGTTTTTACTCAAATTTATGATGATTGGGAAGCACTCATAATAAATGATGGTTCAACTGATGGCACAGAAATTATAGCTTTAAGCTGGGTAGAAAAAGACAAACGATTTAAATATTTTGCAAAACCAAATGAGGGTTTGGGGAAAACTAGAAATTATGGAATTGCTAAATCCGCAGGAAAATATATTTTACCACTAGATTCGGATAATTTAGTAGTTAAGGATTTTGCTAAAATAGCAATTGCAATTTTGGATTCTAATAGTGAAATTGGTGTTGTTCACGGGCATGCTGAATATTTTGGCAATAAAACAGGTTTATGGAAAATTGATGAGTTTGATATGACTAAAATATTAGTAGATAATTATATTGATGCTTGTGCGGTTTATAAAAAAAACTTGTGGAATATAGTAGGGGGGTATGATGAAAACATGCCCTTTCAGGGAAATGAAGATTGGGATTTTTGGATTGCTTTAGGAATTGAAAATGTTCGTTTTTATCATTTAAATCAAATTACTTTCAAATATTTTGTTGCAAAAAACTCAATGATTCAGTCATTTACAGACAAAATGCATCAGTTGAATAATGATTATATATATATAAAGTATAATAATGAATATCAAAAGAATTATAAAAAGCTTTACTCTATGAATATAAAAAGAGAAGAAGAATATTCACAGATTCTTAAAAGTAAAAAGTTTGTAATTGATTTGTTTTGTATTACTTTTTTTAAATTTTCAATTTTTGGAACATATAAAGAAAACAAAGAATAATGCTTGCTATAATTATCCCTTTTTATAAACTCACTTATTTTGAAGAGACACTACAATCATTAGCTAATCAAACGGATAAACGCTTTAAGGTATACATAGGAGATGATTCCAGTCCGGAAAATCCATTAGATTTATTGGGAAAGTTTAAAGAAAAATTTGACTTTGTATATTATAAGTTTGATAAAAATGTAGGAGGAATTTCATTAGTTAAACAGTGGGATCGATGTATCGCTTTGAGTCAAAAAGAAGAGTGGTTGATGATTTTAGGAGATGATGATTATTTAGGGGAAAATGCAATAGCTTTATGGTATAAAAATTATAATGAGTTTTATAAAAAAGCAGAGGTTATACGATTTGCTACTAAAGCGATTGATCAGAAAAAAAAAGAAATTTCAGAAGCATATGAGCATCCTGTTTGGGAATATGCTACAGATGCTTTCCTTAGGAAGTACTATTATTCAACACGTAGTTCTTTGTCAGAATATATATTTTCAAAAGAATCATATAATAAATACGGTTTTTATGATTATTCTTTGGCTTGGTATAGTGATGACCGTGCTTGGTTAGATTTTTCTGACAACAAACCTATTTTTACCATAAATGAAAGTATTATTTTTATTCGTTTTTCAGAATTGAGCATTTCAGGTAAAGCAGACAATGATTTTCTAAAAAATCAATCAAAGATTTTATTTTACAGATATTTAATCAAACGTAAACTTAATTTATATAAAAAAAAGGAGCGATTGATTTTTTTAAGAAGGTATGAAAATGATATACTTAAAACAAGGAAATTATCTTATCTGGAATGGTTGTTTTTGTTGAATTACTATATAAAGTATTTTGAGTTTGATGCTTTTAAAAAATATAGTAAAAGATTTTTAAATACACTTTTAAAACGGCATGAAGAGTGAAGTTATTATTGGATAGTGAATCTTCTAATAATTATGCTTTGTAAAGTATAGATCCCTTGACAAATAATTGATAAATAGACAGTTGTAAAATTCGTTTTTTGTGCTGCTTTATCGGTAAATAGATATTGATTTTGTAATTAAACATTAAATTTTGATGTTTCTAATTTTTTTGCATGCTAATGGAATTTATACAAATAAAAAAAAGAATAAAAATAGTTTTAAAGTATTTTGGATTATATAAAAATAAAGGGATTTGGTCTGAAATTTCTAATAGAAAAAAACAGTATTTTATTAATAATGTCAGGATTAAAACATCTAAACAAACAATTCTAGAGATTAAAAATACTATAGAGAATAAAAAAAAAGGTGCTTATATGCGCTTTGGTGATGAAGATATTTACCTTATGCTAGGTGAAGATGGTGCACTACATAAAACTAATAAAAAAATGGCTAAAGAAATGAAAGAGGCCATGAAGTGTAATATTGGAGTGAATCATTTCGCTTTGCCAATTAATTCTAATTTATTTGGTTTGGAAGAAGGCATGAGCGAAAATATGCATTTGGTGCCAGATAAAGACGCAATTAAATATTTAGGAGCAACTTACAAATATAATAATAACAACAATATTTACACACCAGTGGCTTTACATTATTTGGCGACATTTAACCAGCCATTTTGTACGAGTTTTTTAAACTTCTTAAAATCGACAAGCCCCATTTTTGTGGGTAATCAAAATACAAAACCTGAACTTGTTGAAAAATTATTCGGGGGTTTACATATTAAATGTCCTTCAGTAAATTCATACACAGATATTGATAGAGTTGAAATAGAGTTGGAAAAATTATTAAGACAAAAAGAATATGTATTTCAAGTAGTTGTAATGGCTATGGGTTGCCCAGGAAGAATTTTGCAAAAGAGAATATTAAAAAAAGGATATAATGTGTATTTATTTGATTTTGGAAGCTTATTAGATGCTTTTAATGATGATAATACAAGATTATGGATTGATTTAGCTGGAGGCAGTGATAATTTGAAAAATATTTTAAAAAATATATATTGAAGTATGAAAGTATTTACAATTATTGTTACTTATAATGGAATAAAATGGATTAATAAATGCTTAAAGAGTGTGGTTAGTCAAAGTGAAGTTTTAGTAGTTGACAATGATTCAACTGATGATACTATAAAGTTTATAAAACAAAATTTTCCAAACGTAATTATTCTTCCACAAAGTCAAAACTTAGGTTTTGGTTTAGCAAATAACATTGGAATAAATCACGCATTAAAAAATCACGCAGATGCTGTTTTTTTACTCAATCAAGATGCATTTGTACAACAGAATTGCATTCACAATCTAATAGAAAGCCATAATGAGAATCTTGATTTTGGAATTATTTCACCTATTCACTTGAATGGTAATGGAAGTAGATTAGATTATAGTTTTCAAAAGGTAACTAGTATGTTGACTTTGATCTCCGATCTGATTCTAAGGCAAAATTCAGAGAAAATTTATGAAATAAATTTTATTAATGCAGCAGCTTGGTTTATTCCTAAGCAAGTTTTGCTAACTGTTGGTGGTTTTGATCCTTTATTTTTTTTATATGGTGAAGATGATAATTATTGCCAAAGAGTATTATATCATGGTTATAAAATTGGGATTATTCCTAATGCAACAATTTTACATGATAGTGGTAACAATAATTATGTGGAGGGTTTTCCTGGTACTGAAAAATATTATAGACAGTTTTTAAATAGTATTTATATTAAGTATGCAAATGTTAATACAAATAATTTTAAAAAGCTTAAAAAGCTTAAATTATATTTATTTAAGAAGGTTTTGAAAGACTTGTTTTTTTTAAAATTTGATAAAGCATTTCTTTCTCTAAAAAAATATAAAAAAGTAAATATTAGTGCTATAACTAAAAGTGTAAAACGGAACAAACTGCAGCATTCTAACTATCTTGATTTTTAATTGAAATCAATAGATTTGCTTTCAAAGTGCTCAAACCCCTCATTTTTGCAAAAACACTATTTCTGTTAAAATTATATTAATTACTAAACTTGGGTTTGATATATAAATTCTTATTAGAAAACTTCTAAAGCCAAATAATTAATTACATTATGGTTTAATTAATAAATATGGTTTGTATTGTAAAAGTATAAAGTTCCTGATATATCATTCGATTTTTTAAATGACTGAATAATCAATTGCTACTGAATCGTAAAAAACAGAATGTTACCCAATAAGAAGAAAAAGCAGTATTTCAAAAGGTTTAAAATGAGCTTACTTTTTTTCTTTATTTTACAAAGAGATCGAGAGTACTACCAAAAAATGAAGGATTATACCTTACTATATTTACTGATGCGTATCCTACATGTATATTAAAGATAAGAGGGGGACAGATTTTAAAATGAATTTATTAAGATGAAAGATGAATGTATTTCTTTTCAATCACAATTTGGGTTATCCTTTTTAAGGATATTAGCGACGTTTTCAGTCATTATCATTCATGTTTCAGGACCTCTTGTCATGAATTTTGGAAAAACACCTCTTTTTGATTGGCAAGTTGCTAATTTTTTTGATAGCATAAGTAGGTACGCTGTCCCCCTGTTTTTTATGATTAGTGGAGCGTTATTATTACGTAAAGATTATCAACTAATCGATTTTTTGAAAGGAAGATTTGGTAAGATTCTCCCTCCTTTTTTAATTTGGTCATTAATTTATAGTTTTACTAACCGCTATGTGTTTTCCAATGAGGAGTTCAGTTTTATTAAAGTTGTGAGAGATATATTTTATGGTTGTAAATACCATTTATGGTTTATATATGCTTTATTAGGGGTTTATTTAACAGTGCCAATTTTAAGAAAGTGGATTAAGGATGCACCCGAAAAAGAGATTTTATATGCTTTAATTATTTGGATATTTACATTGACTTTGACAATTCCTAATTTAAAAATTTATTTCCCTAAAATTGATTTAACCTATTTTTCGGGATTTATAGGGTATTTTGTTTTGGGGTATTATTTATCATTAATTAAATTTAAAAGAATAATAGCTATTTTGTCTTTTGTCATAGGTATTAGTATTACTATTATGGGAACTTATTATTTTACGGTAAAACACTCAAATTTTTATTATTATTTTTATGAGTATTTGTCTTTAAATACATTTTTAGTAAGTTCTGGGGTGTTTGTTCTTTTTAATAAGATGCATAGTTCTGACAAAAAAATTTTTGCTATAGTAAGTCAGTTAAATCAAGCTTGTTTTGGTGTTTATTTGATGCACCCTCTAATGTTAAAGTTATTTTTGTTAATAGGGTTTGACGTATCTATTGCTAGTCCTATTATAAGTATTTTACTCGTTGCAATAGTATGCTTTTTGCTTTGTTTTATTATGATTTATTGTATTAAGAAGTTTAAATATGGCTATTTAATAGCGTAATCAAAGAAGGTTTATTGTTAGTAAATATAAAACTAATAATGGTGAAGAAAAAACTAATGATTTTCAAAATACGTGAATTCCCGAATTTATCCGAAACATTTATTGTATCGCAGATTGTCACAGCCATTAATTTAGGATATGAAGTGCAAATTTTAGCACATAAAATTCTGGAAACAGATTCCAATTTGAGAAGCAGTTTGATCGCACAATATAGTTTGATAGATAAAATTAAGCTGGAAGATTATAAAATTCCTAAAAATAAAGTGCTACGCCTTTGTAAATGGTTATTACTTTTATTTAAGAATAGTATGAATTTTGGATTTGTTTATAGATATCATAAAGAACAATCTCAATTTAGTCTGACTTGGTTGTACCAATGGTGGTTTTATAAACAGTTGAATCATGCAGCTATCTTTCATGTACAGTATGGTACTAATACAAAACCATTAGCTGTTCTAAAAAAAATAGGTTTTTTAAAGCCAAAACTCGTTGTAACTTTTCACGGTCATGATGCTTTTTTTCCAATAAGCGGATTTATCCCTAAAGAAGATTATTATGATAATTTGTTTCATTACGGAGATTTAATAACGGCCAATACACCTTATTTGGGAAATAAATTATTAGAATTAGGGTGCGTTAAAGAGATGTTGCAACTGATTCCAGTAGGTGTTGATACGGATTTTTTTTATCGTAAAAATAAAAACAAACAAACGAATACTACTTTGAAATTAATCACAGTGGGACGGTTAGATAAAGTTAAAGGACAACATCATGCTATTGAAGTTGTTCGTCAATTAATAAACGAAAACATTGATGTCGATTTAACAATTATAGGATCGGGAGAGGAACTGTGTAATCTTCAAAATTTGATTAAAAAAAACGGACTAGAAGAATATGTGAATTTAGAAGGTAGAAAATCACCATTGGAAATCAGAGAAGCCTTATGGAATCACGATGTTTATCTGCTAATGGCAGTTCCGTTGCCCGATGGTAGAAGAGAGACACAAGGCTTAGCAACCTTAGAAGCTCAGGCATGTGGGTTGCCAGTAGTAGTGTTTGATTCAGGTGGTGTGAAATATACGTTGAAAGAGGGAGTTTCAGGATATGTATGCCCCGAAGGAGATGTCGAATCAGTAGTAGCTAAAATTGAACTTCTTGCTAAAAACCCGGGGCAAATTGGATTAATGGGTTCAAAAGCGGTTTTATTTGTAAAGGAAAATTACAGCCAAAGCTTAATCGATAAGAAATGGGAAATAATATATAATAAAGTTATCAATGGTAAATGACGAATTAGTATCCTTTGTTATTCCCTGTTTCAATGACAGTCAATTTATAGAACAATCAATAAGTTCGGCATTGAATCAAACCTATCCTCATATTGAAATAATTGTAGTGGATGATGGTTCTAATGAACAAACCAAGGCTGTTTTAAAAAAACTCGAGTCCAGAGTCACCAAACTAATTACCCAAGAAAATCAAGGACAAAGTAAGGCTAGGAATGTGGGGATTAAAGAAGCTAAAGGAAAGTATATTGTTACTTTGGATAGTGATGATTTTTTTGAGCCTACTTTTTGTGAGAAAGCAGTTGTTATATTTCAGCAAAATAAGAGTGTTAAAATTGTTACTTGTCAAGCGAATCTTATTTTTGATAAGGCGGATACATATGTTTTTATACCATACGGAGGTGTAATTTCTAATTTTTTAAATCATAATGATGCTTTAGGGACTTCGATGTATAAAAAAGCAGATTGGGAATTCTGTGACGGTTATGATGTAAGTATGCGTCAAGGTTTTGAAGACTGGGAATTTTTTATACGTATCCTAGAAAACGGAGGCATAGCCGAGGTTATTCAAGAACCTTTATACAATTATAGAAAAAGAAATGACTCAACGACAAATAAAGCAAATTCTATTAAATATGAACTCTTAAGCTATATTTATAACAAACATCAAGAATTATATAAGAATCATTTTGAGTCGTTTGTGTCTCACTTGTTGTCAAGAATAGAAAAAGAAGAAATCGAGAAAATTAAAAACACTCAAAGAATAGAATTTCAAGTTGGAAAAATAGTTTTAAAACCTTTCCGATGGATTAAAAACCTTTTAAAATAACTAATGTTTCAATTAAACCATCATGAAAAATTAATTCATAGTATTTTTTCAACTATACTAATCAAGTATATTGTGTTTTATAAGATCATTGATTCAATATCGTAAATGAAATGAATAGTAACATAGGGATAATAACTACAGTAAATAATCTTTCTTTATATAAAAAAACAGTCGCTTTTTTTCCCGATATATTTAGGATTTTTATAATTGATGGGTCAGATGGTTTATTTGGTTTGAATAGTTTTAAGTTTATGTTCAAAAAACTAAAACGAAAAAAATTAAAATGGTTAATTCTTGTTGATGAAGATGTGGTTTTTATTAATCCTGATGCACTTTTAGATATAGTTAAAACTTTAGAGGTAAATGATTTTGATGTTTGTGGTGTTAGAGATGGTGGGATGCTATCATGGAGAAATAAAAATCCAAATTTAATTAATCCTTTCTTTTGTATACTAAACCTAGAGAAAATTTATTCTATATATAACGAAAAAGAGTTTCTTCAGAACCAATATCTTATAGAAAATGAGTTTGATGATGATTTATCGGCTTTGCCTTTTGAGTATGATAACAACTCTCTTTTTGAGGATTATTACTGTTTTTTTCTTTGGTTAAAAAGGAATAATTTAAAGTTTAAATTTCTTAATGCAGAAGGCAATAATTTTAAAGATGATTTGGAAACAACTTCGGTTTTTGATTTCAACAATAATTTAGTTCTATATCATACATGGTATGCAAGGACTTATGGTGTTGTACAATACCATACTGAAAGAATCAATAATGTCATAGAGAAAGGTAAATTTATAAAAGAATATTCTAAAAGAGATTTAATTTGGTATAAAGATTATAAATTTTCATTAATTAAAGCAATAAGGAAGATATACGGCCGAATAAAAAATTTTTTGTTAAGATGATTCAACCAAAAGTAACAATCATCATGGCAACTTACAATAGAGCCCAATTTATTGTAGAAACATTGCTATCCATACAAAATCAATATTTTGTGGATTGGGAGTGTTTAATAATTGATGATGCTGGAGTTGACAATACAATTAAGGTTATAACTCCACTTTTAGAACGAGATTCACGGTTTCAATACTTAAAACGTACTGAATATTACCAAAAAGGTCTGCCGGGGTGCCGTAATTACGGATTGGATTTAGCTAAAGGAGATTATATAATTTTTTTTGATGATGATGATATTGTGCATCCACAAAATTTGGAGTTATGCGTGTTAGAATTGTCTAAAAAAGAGATTTTTTTTTGTAGATATGTTCGATCTGTTTTTACTGGAAATTTCGATTATAACTTTGATTTTTTATTAAATTACAGTTCTTTCTTTATTGACTTCAATGATATCGAAAAATTGCTGAACAATGAGATTCCATTTAATTCATGTTCTGTAATGTGGAAGAAAGAATGCTTTGAAAATAATCGATTTTTAGAACAACTAATGTATGCGGAGGAATGGGAATTGTATTCTAGAATTTTAGCAACTGGAATCAAAGGAATTTCGATAAATAAATGTTTGTTTTACGGGCGTAAACATCCTGACTCCAATACGGGAGAGTTTTATAGAGATAATCCAGTACGCCGCAAATCCAATGCCGATGCTATACTTTTAGTAATAAATAATTTAAAAGAAAAACAGTTACTTTCGCAATCGATACTGCGTTATTTATTGACAATGTCAATTAGTTTTAAGGAATATAATTTGTTCCAACAAATCATAAATAACCTAAAATTATCTAAATTTGAAAAACTAAAATGGCAGCTATTCCATCGTACATTTCCATTACGTTTTTTGATATATCGCATGAAGAAAAGATTAAAAATTAATCCATGAAAATCATACTTGTTTTTGGCACACGACCAGAAGCCATCAAGATGGCGCCGCTCTATCACGAACTCAAAAGAAACAATTTTGAAGTTCAGGTTTGCGTCACGGCGCAACATCGCGAAATGCTCGATCAAGTTTTGGATTTCTTTGAGATTGTTCCCCATTATGATTTAGATTTAATGCAACCCAATCAGTCTTTGAATAGTTTAAGCGCCAATATCTTATCTACAATGGATGCCCTACTTAAGGAATCACAAGCTGATTTGGTAATGGTACACGGCGACACCACTACTTCTTCAATGGTAGCTTTGGCTGCTTTTCATCTGGGAATACGAGTGGGTCACGTAGAGGCTGGATTACGAACATATAACAAACAGGCACCTTTCCCTGAAGAAATCAATAGGCAACTAACTAGCAGAATTGCCGATATTCATTTTTCACCTACCGAATCAGCCACGCAAAATTTATTGAAAGAAGGAATTTTAAAGACGAATATATTAGAAACTGGTAATACCGTAATTGATGCTTTATTGTGGACAATTGTTAAAATAGGAGGCAAGGATTATGTACATCCGGAAATCGAGGATTTGAAAAAAAGACTAGACACCAACAAAAAAATAGTTTTGGTAACGGGCCATCGTCGAGAAAGTTTTGGAGAAGGGTTTGAGAATCTTTGCAAGGCTATTTTGCAAATCGCGGATAGGAAGGATGTATTGATAGTTTATCCTGTTCACCTTAATCCATTAGTGAAGGATGTCGTTTATGAGACATTAGCTAATATAGAGAATATTGTTCTCATTCCTCCAGTGTCCTATCCTACATTTGTTTGGTTAATGCAGCAATCTTTTTTGATTGTAACTGATTCTGGGGGCGTTCAGGAAGAAGCGCCGTCATTAGGAAAACCCGTTTTAGTAACTAGAGATTTGTCGGAAAGGCAAGAGAGCGTTGAGGCTGGACAGTCAATTTTAGTGGGTACAAACACACAAAAGATAGTCGAAGAAGCTCAAAATATATTGGATAATTCTAGCGGTTCTAAAAGTTGGAATAATCCTTACGGGAATGGGGACGCCAGCAAGAAAATTGTAAGTTATTTATTGAATCAAAATTAATATGAAAATATTGGTAGTAGTCGATTCTATAAATGTTGAAGATAGCAGTGGCTCCAAGGCTAATATAGCTATAATTCAAAATTTAGTAGAAGCGGGTTTTGAAATTGTAGTATATCATTATACTTTAAAAAATATTCAGTTAGCAGGGGTTAACTGCTTTGCTATTCCTGAAATTAAGTATAGTCCTTTGTATTTTTTAAGCAGAATTCAAAGAGTGTTGAGTAGAAGTTTCAATATTAATGTTTCAAAATTGTTGGAAAAAATGTTTGGATTTTCCTTTACTTTTTATAATGATACCAACAGTATTCTTAAAGCTCTAAAAAAACTTACCTTTCAACCTGATTTAGTAATTACTTTAAGTAAAGGGGGCAGCTTTAGACCACATTATGCCGTTTTGAAGTTACCGGAATATCACCATAAGTGGATGGCTTATGTGCATGATCCATATCCTTTTTATTTTTACCCAAGTCCTTATAAATGGTTAGAATCTAATTTTAAGTCCAAGGAAGCTTTTTTTATAAAAGTTGCTGAAAAAGCTAAATATAGTGGGTTTCCAAGTCAATTGTTACTGGAATGGATGGGCAGTTATTACCCTAATTTTTTAAAGTCAGGAGTAGTGATTCCACATCAGAATTCAAAATACCAAGAGTATAATTTAGATTTCCCATCTTATTTTGATGTTAGTAAATTTAATTTGCTGCATGCCGGGAATTTATTGAGCGCTCGTTCACCACAAGGGTTGATTGAGGGGTTAGAACTGTTTTTTGAAAAATGTCCTAAAGCTAGAGAGGATGTTCGATTAATTATGATAGGTTCTGCTTCTGGTTATTCGGAAATGTTGTCAGAATATAAAAGAACTATTCCAGAACTTTTTGTTCATGATGGGATTATTGCTTTTGACAATGTATATCATCTTCAAAAAAATGCAGTGGTGAATATTGTTTTGGAAGCAAAATCAAAAATAAGTCCTTTTCTACCCGCCAAGTTTCCACATTGCGTTGAAGCTAATAAAATCATTCTCTATTTGGGGTCTAATAATAGTGAAACTAAAAGACTATTAGGTCCAGATTATGAATATTCGTCCGAAGCAGATGAAGTAGAAAAAATAAGTAATCTTATTGAAAAACTTTATGAGCTTTGGAAGGATTCTCCTGAAAATTTATTTTTGAATAGAAGTGATTTAGAAGAGTATTTAGGAGCAGGATTTTTAAAGGAAGTGATAATGAATTTATAAAATAATTTAGTATAGATGAAAATAGCTAGTTTTTCTATATTGATTAGTACAAAAAATCGGAAAGAAGATTTGGCATTTACGCTCGGAAAAATCAATAATTTATTGCTGCATGAAAGCGTTGAAGTTGTCGTTTTTGATGATGGTTCGACAGACGGTACATTTGAATTTGTTAAGCAAAATTACCCCAATGTAATAGTACATAGAAATGCTATTTCAAAAGGATATATTTATTGCAGAAATAAAATGTTGAATGAAACCAGTGCTGATTATGCTATTTCTTTAGATGATGACGCACATTTTATTACTGAAAATCCGCTGGATAGTATAAAAAACTACTTTGAAGAAAATAACAATTGTGGGGTAATTGCTATCCGAATATTTTGGGGATTAAAGGAATCTAAGATGCTATTGTCAGATGAAAATGGACTTCGAGTACAAGGATTTGTCGGTTGTGCCCATGTTTGGAGAATGAAGGCTTGGAGAGCCATTCCTGAGTACCCTGAATGGTTTGTTTTTTATGGTGAGGAGGATTTTGCAGCTTACCAATTATTCAAAAAAAGTTGGGAAATTCATTATTTGCCAGAAATATTGGCCCATCATAGAGTAGATGTAAAGTCTAGAAAAGATAATTCAGATTATATCATTAGGCAACGGAGATCTCTGCGTTCAGGATGGTATCTGTTATTCTTGTTTTATCCTTTAAAAACAATTCCAAGAAAATTGGGCTATTCTATTTGGATACAATTGAAGTTAAAAGTATTCAAAGGTGATTTAAAGGCTTTACAAGCGTTTTGTTTAGCACTTATGGATTTAGTGTTATCGACTCCTAAAATTATTAAAAATAGCAATAGACTCACCCAAGCAGAATATGATGAGTATCAAAAACTTCCTGGAACTAAAATATATTGGCAAACTATAAAAGAATCTTAATCCTATTTTTATCCAATTTCACACACTTCTACCCCCCTATTAAGAAAGGGAAAGTATACGTAATTCAATTAATTTTGTTTTTCAAAAACATAATCTAAAAAGCAGAAAGTTATTGGAGATGTAATTTCACTTCAAAAATTTCCCGCCTCGGAGGGGGGAGATGTATTTTTATTTGTTTAAAAAGCACATTTCACTTACCCTAAAAAAAGTATTTTTGTTTTTATAAATCCAAATTACTCAACCCTTCATCACAAAATATGTTATTAAAAAAATCATCTCCATATCTCATCGCTGAAATAGGTCAAGTTCACGAAGGCAGTCTGGGTATTTTATATTCCTATATCGATGCGATTGCCAAAACGGGCGTTAACGCAGTGAAGTTTCAAATGCATATCGCTGAGGCAGAAAGCAGTGAGTACGAACCTTTCCGGGTAAAATTTTCATTGGAGGATGAAACTAGATATGCCTATTGGCAAAGAATGGGTTTTTCTTTGAAACAATGGAAAGGAATTAAACAACATTGTGATACTTTAGGACTCGACTTTATCTGTTCTCCTTTTAGTAATTTGGCAGTGGACTGGCTAGAGGAAGTTGGGGTGAAATACTATAAAATTGGTTCAGGAGAGGTAAATAATTTCTTAATATTAGAAAAAATCACGCAAACTGGAAAACCCGTAATTTTGTCCTCGGGAATGAGTTCTTATGCCGAGTTAGACAAAACTGTTGATTTTCTAAAAGATAGAAAAGTCGATTTTTCTATCTTACAATGTACCACTGCCTACCCCACACAGCCCGAACAATATGGTTTGAATGTGATTCAAGAATTGAAGGAACGCTATAAAGTGCCAGTTGGTTTTTCGGATCATTCTGCCAGAACGGAGACTTGTATTGCTGCAACGGCTTTGGGAGCAGAAATTTTAGAGTTCCATGTCGTTTTTGACAGACAGCTTTTTGGTCCAGATGCCAAAGCGTCCTTGACCATACAAGAAACAAAAGAGTTGGTTCTAGCCGTTAAAAATGTTGCTGCTGCCTTGTTAAACCCAATTGATAAAAATAAGAACACTGAGTTTTGGGAACTCAAACAAATTTTTGAAAAATCATTGGCAGTAAACAAAGATTTGCCCAAGAACCACATTCTTACTTTCGATGACCTAGAGGCTAAAAAACCCAAAGGGTATGGATTAGATGCCTCCCGATTTCAGGAAATAATCGGAAAAGCATTGAATAAAGACTTCAAGCAGTGGGATTTTTTAAATGAGGAGGATTTGGAATAATCTATGTCACCCTGAGCTTGTCGAAGTGCTTGTAAAACAAATATAAAAAGTGAAATTCTATTATGTTTATATTGTCAAGTGCTCTGATGGCTCCTATTATACAGGAATAACTAATAGTATTGATAGGCGATTGTATGAGCATAATTCGGGAGAAAGGCCAGACTCTTATACTTATACCAGAAGACCTGTTGTTTTAGTTTGGTTTGAAGCCTTTTCAGATGCAACACAGGCGATTATGATAGAGAAAAAAATAAAAGGTTGGAGTAGAAGAAAGAAAGAAGCTTTAATAAGCGAAGATTGGGATAAGTTGGTGCAATATTCAAAAAATTATACTGAGTTCGGTAAGAATGGGGATGGGTCTTCGACAGGCTCAGACTGACAAGTGTAAATTGAGGAGGATTACGACCCTTCGTCAAAAGCTCAGGGCAGGCTATAGCTCAGACTGACAAGTGTAAATTGAGGAGGATTACCACTCTAAGATAAAAGTTCAGGGCAGGCTATAGCTCAGACTGAGATTGGTGGTTTGTATTATTTATTGCAAGATGTCACACTGAGCTTGTCGAAGTGCTTCTGTAAAGGAAATGACTTTCTTCCAGCAAAAGCTCAGGGCAGGCTATAGCTCCGGCTGAAATCGGTGGGTTTTTATCGAAGGGAAGTGCTAAAAACAACTTTTTAACCTTCCATTTTTTTTGACTACTTTTAAACCCAAGAATAATAAACTTAAAATGCCAAAAAGAAAAATCGCGGTAGTGATTACCGCAAGACCTTCTTATAGCCGTGTAAAAACGGTGTTGTCTGCCATTGAAAAGCATGCTGATTTGGAACTGCAATTAATAGTTGCGGCATCAGCCTTGTTAGATCGCTACGGTTCTGCTGTGAATTACATAGAAAAAGATGGCTTTATCATTGCTGCAAAAGTATTTAACGTGCTGGAAGGAGAGAATTTAACTGCCGCTGCCAAAACAACGGGAATTGGAATTTTGGAACTCTCAACCGTTTTTGATAATTTAAAACCGGATATTGTCGTAACCGTTGCGGATCGTTTTGAAACCATGGCCACTGCCATTGCGGCTTCTTATATGAATATCCCTTTGGCTCATATACAAGGAGGAGAAGTGACAGGTAATATTGATGAGAAAGTAAGACATGCCATCACGAAATTGGCTGATTATCATTTTGTAGCCTCTGAAAATGCTAAAGAAAGAGTCATCAAATTAGGGGAAGACCCTAAAATGGTTTTTAACACTGGTTGCCCCTCCATCGATTTGGCAGACGAAGTACTATCGAGTAAAAAGCTTCCTTTTGATCCGTATGAAAAATATGGAGGAGTAGGAGCTAAACCCGATTTGTCGGAAGGCTATTTGGTCGTTATGCAACATCCAGTAACCAATGAATATCAGAATTCCCGTAAACATGTTGAAGCTACACTAGAAGCGATTCATCAATTAAATAAGCCTACACTTTGGTTTTGGCCAAACGTAGATGCTGGAGCGGACGGAACTTCAACAGGAATTCGTGCTTTTAGAGAACAGCACCAACTGCCGAATGTTCATTTTTTCAAAAACATGGAGGGTAAAGATTTTTTACAATTGTTGCAACACAGCGATTGTTTAATTGGAAACTCAAGTGTAGGAATACGGGAATGTGCGTTTTTAGGAGTTCCAGTTGTAAACATCGGTTCTCGTCAAAACAGGAGAGATCGAGGAGGGAATAGTATCGATGTTGATTATTGTCAAGATAGAATTGAAGACGCTATTTTGGAATCTGTAAAAAGAGGAAAATCATTCTCTTCAACTATTTATGGTGATGGAAAAGCAGGTGTGCAAATAGCCGAATTGTTGAAACAATTGCCTTTAAAATTTCATAAAACAATCATGTACTAAGATGAGAATTTTAGGCATTATTCCAGCGCGTGCCGGATCGAAAGGGGTTCCTGGAAAAAACATTAAATTGTTAAATGGGAAGCCCTTGTTGCAATATACTTCTGAAATTGCTTTGAAATCACAGTATTTAACGGAAGTTGTTTTGTCTAGTGATGATGAAAAAATAATTTCAGTTGCCAAAAATTCAGGAATTCAAGTGCCTTTTACAAGACCATCAGTGTTGGCTGAAGATCAAACGCCAACAATTGACGTTATTATCCATGCTTTAGAATGGTATGAAAATCAGGGTGTTTTCTTTGATGCCGTTTGTTTGTTGCAAGTGACAAGTCCTTTTAGAACGGTGGACTTTTTAGATAAAGCTATCGAGAAATTTATTGAAAGCGGTTGTGATTCGTTAGTCTCGGTGCAGAAAGTACCCCATGAGTACAATCCACATTGGACTTTTGAAGTCAATCGAGACGGGAATTTAAAAATCGCCACTGGCGAAGAAAAAATCATCAGTCGCAGACAGGAACTTCCCGATGCCTATCACAGAGATGGAAGTATCTATATTACCAAAACCAATGTGCTTTTACAACAGCATTCGTTGTACGGAAAAACTACCACATTTATCGAATCTCCTTCTGAATTTTATGTAAATATAGATACGTTAGCCGATTGGGAAAAGGCAGAGCAAATGATAAAAAACAATCAAAAATAATGTGTGGTATTGCGGGAATAATTGGAGATTACAAAACCCAGCAGTTGGATGCCATGCTGTTGAGTCAGCACCACCGGGGTCCGGATGCTACAGGGAAATATTATGATGCTGATTTCGCTGCTTTAGGTCACAATCGATTATCCATTATTGATTTGTCTGTGCAAGCCAATCAGCCTTTTTTGGATCCGTCTGGGCGTTATGTCTTGGTTTTCAATGGGGAAATTTATAATTATATAGAACTCAAAGCAAGTTTACAAAAACAATATACTTTTAAAACGGAATCGGATACAGAAGTTTTACTGGCCGCATTTATTATTTATGGTGTAGCTTGCTTAGAAAAACTCAACGGCATGTTTGCTTTTGCCATTTGGGATAACCAAGACAAAACATTATTTGCGGCAAGAGATCGATTTGGAGTCAAGCCTTTTTTTTACAGTATTAAAAACAACATCCTTTATTTTTCGTCAGAAATTAAAGCCCTTCAGGTCGCAGGAATTCCAAGAATACCAAACGAGAAAGTTTGGGCTTCCTATTTTGCCTATGGCTCCTATGGAAATATTGATGAAACTTTTTGGGAAGACATAGTCCAATTGCCAGGGGGGCATTTTTTGGAATTTCAAAACGAGCGATTAATACTGAAAAAATGGTATTTTTTTGAAGATGAGGTAGCCAAAAAGTCTACGGATTTAACCTATGCTCAAGCTAAAGAACATTATTTACTACTTTTGAAAGACAGTATTCGGTTGCGCTTCCGGGCAGATGTTCCAGTTGGTTTTAACATTAGTGGCGGTTTGGATAGTTCTGTTTTATTGGCGATGGTTAATAATGTCAATAGCAATGCCAAAAATAATATAAACGCCTATACCTTTTGCACAAACAATCCGGAGTATGACGAATTGCCCTGGGTGGAAGCGATGATTACTAAAACTCAAAATCCTTTACAGAAAGTAGTACTTCAAGCCGATGAAGTTCCTGAATTAGCACGCAAAATGGAGTGGCAACAAGACGAGCCTTATGGGGGTATCCCCACATTGGCTTACGCTAAAATATTCGAGCAAGCCAGAAAGGACAATGTACTCGTATTGCTTGATGGACAGGGGATGGACGAGCAATGGGCGGGTTATGATTATTATACGCAAGAAAACGAAGCTACAATTCAAGGGGTTCTCGATTCCCCCTATAAAATTAATATGCTTTCGGATTCCTTTTTGGCCAAAGCAGAACGGCCAGTCTATCCAACGCCTTTTGACGATGCCATTTTAAATAAGCAATTCAGGGATTTATTTTACACTAAAATCCCTCGCGCCTTACGATTTAATGATCGGGTTTCCATGATGTATTCCACAGAACTGCGAGAGCCTTTTCTGGATTATCGATTGGTCGAATTTGCTTTTTCATTGCCTTTGGATTTTAAAATAAAAGATGGAGTCACTAAATTTATGTTGCGTGAAATCGCTTCAGACTATTTAGCAAACGATTTAGTTTTTGCACCAAAAAGACCTTTACAAACTCCTCAAAGGGAATGGCTTTTCGATGATCTAAAGGATTGGGTTAATGAATGTTTTAGTGTTATTGAGAATTCACACTTTCAAGGGTGGTTTAAAAAGGAGGAATTATTAAAAGAATTGGAATATTATTTAAATGGTAATATGAAGTCCAGTTTTCATATATGGCAATGCATAAGTTTGAATCAATTGATCCTTGATGGAAAAAAGCAAATAAATTAATTTAGATATTGGATATTACAAAAACTAATAAATTGGTTTGAATTTAGATGAATAAATTCATTAAATATTGTGTTAGCTTGCTATTCGCGGTATTGATAGTAATGTCAATATTAGACTTTGGATATACTGTAATATATGAAAAATCGTTTCCTAGAACTAAATTTCAATATTTGAGAAGTTTGAAAGACAAAAAAATAGACTATCTTTTTATTGGTTCGTCACGAGTGGAAAATAGTATTGTACCTTCACTAATAAATGAAAGAACAAACAAAGAAGTGGCTAATCTAGGTTTTCAAGCTGCCAAAATGATAGATATTTATACGATAGTACAGTTAGTAAAAAAATACAACATCCATTTTGAAAAGATATTTGTTCAAATCGATTATAATTACGATATAACAGGAGGAAACTCAGTTATATTTCAATACCAAATGGCGCCTTTTGTAAGGGAAAATGAAATAAATAAAGTCTATTCTGATAATTATTCTGCAAATGCTTTTGCCACTTATTATGTGCCTTTTTATAGGTATTGCTCTAATGATTTAAAAATTGGTTTTAGAGAAGTATTTGCTAATGTAATTAGAAAAAGAACACGAATGGTTGAGCAAAAGGGGTATGAAGCTATATATGGAAGTTCGAATGAACTAGTCGGAAGTTTGCCAAATGCCATTATAGCTAATAATCAAACGTTTGATGATATAAAAATATTTTGTAAAAAAAACAATATTGATGTAGTATATTATACAGCTCCATTTTCCAAATCTACTCAAAATATAGATTTTATTTCAAAATTAAAAATGAAGATACCAGAATTACGAGATTTTTCAGGGGCTATTACAGATGATAAATTATTTGTAAATTATAGCCATTTGAATGATGATGGAGCAAAGCGATTTACTGAAATTTTTATTAAAAAGTTATTGATAAAGTAAATTGTATAGTCATAGACAATGCTAATTTAATAGTACAAATGAAAAAAATAGGTGTAGTAATTACAGACGGTGTGGGGTTTAGGAATTTTATTCTAAGTGATTTCTTGGTTGAAGTTGAAAAATCTTTTGATGAGGTAGTTATTTTATCTTGTTTACCTGCTGAAAACTATTCAGATTATGTAACAAAGTCTAGAATTATCGAGTTGCCTGTTTTTATTGAAAAATTCCCAACATGGTTTTTTAGAAAAGTAAAAGAGGTGGCGCATTTGCGATTGCATAAAAACGATAATTTTGGAATATTAGATAATTATGAAGGTAATAAGACCAAAGCCAAAACAGCCCGAGGTTTTGCGACTCGATTTATTTTTCAATTTACATCCATTTTTCATTCTGAAAAATGGATTCAATGGTATACAAAATGCCAGCATTGGAGTTTTAAGAATGACGAAATAACTCGTGAGTACAAGAAAATGCTCCAAAGTGAAGGTTTTGATCTGCTATTTTTTACTCATCAGCGACCACCTTTTATTGCTCCCTTAGCTTATCAAGCAACAGAATTAGAAATTAAAACCGCCTCTTTCATTTTTAGTTGGGATAATTTAGCTTCCAAAGGTCGAATGGCGGCCAATTTTGACCATTTCTTGGTTTGGAGTGATTTGATGAAAACAGAATTGTTACAATTTTATAGTTCCATAAAAGCTTCAGATATCAAAGTGGTAGGGACGCCACAATTTGAACCTTATATTTTAGAAAGATACCAATCTACCAAAGAAGAGTTTCAAATAAAATTTGGTTTAGACGCTACCAAAAAAACAATCTGTTTCAGTTGTGGCGATAGTTCCACCAGCAAAAATGATGAATTGTATATTGCGACTATTGCTAACGCTGTTTTGAATAAACAAATCCCCAATATAAACTTCATAGTGAGGACTTCGCCAGCGGAAGACCCGATTCGATTTGTAGCCATAGTTGAGAAATTTCCTTTTATAAAATGGAATTTTCCAAAATGGAATTTATCAAGGCAAGGACATCAGGAAGAATGGTCGCAACGCATTCCCTCTGTTGAAGACGTGATTGATTTGAGAGCACTTTTAGAGTTTAGCGATATAAATGTTAATATGTTGTCTACCATGAGTTTGGATTTTATGCAGTTTGAAAAGCCAGTTGTGAATGCAGTTTTTGGCAATAAATCAAATGGATTGTATGATGACCAGCGGTTTTTAAACTATGAACACCTTGTTCACGTGGTCAATAGTCATGCGACAAAAATAGCTAAAGAAGATAAGGAACTGATATTATACATTAATTCTTATTTGGTCGATGCGAATTTGGATAATGAAAACAGAGAAAATCTATTAAAAATGCAAGTATCAAAATCGTTACAAGGAACAGGAAAGCGAATTGCTGAAACTTTATTAGAATGGACATAAAACAAGAAAAAATAGCTCTTCTTTGTAATTATGAACTTTTGCCAGAAAGAGTAGGAGGTATGGATCATTTTTTCTGGTTGTTTGATAAAAAATGCAAAGAAAATAACATTCAGATTGATTGGTTTTTTCCAAACAGTTCGGATCATGGAGACTATCCTAATTTGTTAATAAAAGAAAGCAACTATCAAAATATAGAAACTTATTTCTTGCAAAGGTGTAAAGAAAATAATCTAGCTTATACCCATGTCATTACACATTTTGTAGAACTGTGTACTCCTTTTTTCTATAAAATCAAAAAAGTTTCTGATGCTAAAATTATTGCAATAGATCACAATCCGAGACCATTGCATGGCTATCCTTTTAAGAAAATGCTTGAAAAAAAAATAAAAGGACTCTTGTTTTCGCGATTCATTGATGTATTCGTAGGCGTTTCTGATTATACGGTGAATGAAATTCTAAACGATTTTGGTAATCATCTGAAAGCAAAGGTCATCATTATTTACAATGGTGTGCTTATCGATGACATAAAAGTGCGAGCTAACAGGAATTCTTTTAATCCCACTTTTTTGATTGCCTCTCATTTACGCGAATCCAAAGGGATTCAAGATTTAATTGAAGCTGTTTCTAAGTTGCCCGATACAATTAAAAGTGAAATCAAAATTGATGTTTACGGGGATGGTCCTTACAAGGAATACTTACTACATGAAATTAAAAACCAAGGGTTGGAAAATAATTTTCATCTAAAGGGAAGTCAGCCCAATCTGAATTTTCTGTTTTGTCAATACGACTACATGTTGCAGCCTACACACATGGAATGTTTCAGTTTGTCTATTTTAGAAAGTTTGGCGGCCAATGTTCCTGTGATTACGACCAATGTAGGCGGAAATAAAGAAGTAATTTCTGATGGGGTAAATGGCTTTATTTATGAAGCAAAAAATACAAATCAACTTCAGGAAATATTAAAAAAAGTATATTTGGGTCAAAATAGGATTACTATTAATACCAGAGCATTAATAGAAGACTTCTTTTCTCTAGATAAAATGGTCGATAATCATTTAAAATTAATTCAATAAAGTTTATAATGAACACGTATGTTTTTTAATTCCTTTGCTTTTGCCCTTTTTTTACCGATTGTCTTTATTCTCTATTGGTTTGTTTTTAATAAAACGAAAAGTAGTCAAAATGCCTTGCTCATCGTGGCAAGTTATTATTTTTATTCCTGTTGGGATTGGCGGTTTTTGTTTTTGTTGGTTTTCTCTACCTTTTTGGATTATTATACTGGAATTCAAATAGAGAAAAGCACTAATAATAGAATTAGAAAATTTTGGTTTTGGCTGAGTATCAGTATTAATTTGAGTTTTTTGGGTGTTTTTAAATACTATAATTTTTTTGCTTCTTCCTTTTCGGAATTGTTGAATGGAGTGGGATTACAAAGCAGCCCCTTATTGCTTAATGTCGTTTTACCCGTAGGCATTTCCTTTTATACCTTTCACGGTTTGTCCTATGTGATTGATATTTACTTGAAAAGAATAAAAGCCGAATATAATTTTATCGATTACTCTTTATTTGTCAGTTATTTTCCGTTGTTGGTCGCTGGACCTATAGAAAGAGCTACCCATTTATTACCACAAGTAAAAGTAAAACGAACCTTTGATTTTGAAAAAGCCAAAGAAGGCGTTTATCAAATCATTTGGGGTTTGGTCAAAAAAGTGGTTATTGCTGATACCTGTGCTACTTATGCTAATGCCATTTTTGATCATTATGAATCCATGAATGCGCTTTCTTTAATGTTAGGAGCAGTCTATTTTGCCTTTCAGATTTATGGTGACTTTTCAGGTTATTCGGATATGGCTTTAGGAATGTCCAAGCTTTTTGGAATTGATTTATTGCGCAACTTTAACTATCCTTATTTCTCCAGAGATATTGCCGAGTTTTGGCGTCGATGGCATATTTCACTTTCTTCTTGGTTTCGGGATTATCTTTATATTCCCTTGGGTGGAAGCAAAGGTTCTAAGTTGATGCAGGTTCGTAATGTTTTTATCATTTTTTTGGTTAGCGGATTTTGGCATGGTGCTAATTGGACCTATTTGGCATGGGGAGGTATTAATGCGCTGTATTTTTTACCCTTATTATTGTTGAAAAGCAATAGGAACAATATGGATGCGGTACAGTTAAAATGGGATTGTCAATCAGTACAGGTTGTATTGCATATCCTTTCTACTTTTTTAATAAGTTGTGTTGCCTGGGTTTTCTTTAGAGCTAAAACAATTACAGATGCCGTAGACTATTTAAAGAGAATGGTTGTAAATGGTGATTTTCATTCTCAATATTTAGACAATGAACGGTACAATTATGAAATTCTAATTTTGGTGTTTTTGTTTGTAATAACCGAATGGAATTGCAGAACGAGAATTGAACCTATTTCGGGAAAATATAGTGGAATAAAAGCCGCTTTATGTATTACAGCTATTATCATTTTGGGAACTTATTCCGATTATAAAGAATTTATCTATTTTCAGTTTTAATTATGAATTTTCGTTTTGCCCTAGCCCTAAAGGGAACCGAAAATTGAGAGTTAATGAGAACATAATAAGTAGTGTTTTCTTTTTTCCACCCTTTAGGGAGGGGAAAGAAAAAAGAAAAGGGAAGGATAAAGAAAGAGAATATGAATTTTCGTTTTGCCCTGGCCCTAAAGGGAACCGAAAATTGGCAAATAAGTTTAAATATTGGGGTTTGATATTTGATCCTCTAAAAAAAAAATGAAATTTAGTAATGAAAAAGTTTGTTGTATTTGTTTTAAAAATAGCCGTAATCTTAGTTTTGATAACTGTAGTATTGGACCTGGTTTATACTTGTATTTATTTGCAATCAAATAATCGAGGTAAAATAGACTATGTTTACAATTCAAAAGCTAGAAACTATGACGTGGTTATTTTGGGCTCTTCCAGGGCCAATAATCATTTTGTTTCGCAATTATTTGAAGACAAAGGCTTGAAAACCTTTAACTTTGGTATGAGTGGTGGACATTTGTTTGAAGCGGACTTGTTGTTGAAATTGATGCTGGAGCGAAAGTATAGCATAAAAAATGTGATTATAGAGACAGACTTGAATCTTTCCAATGAAAAAAGGGCCTACGGGATTTCTGCGAAGTTTTTACCTTATATCCATGATTCAAAAACTATTGCACAACATTTTGCTGAAGAAGCGGATTTTTGGGAATTGTATTATATTCCTTTTTATCGCTATATGGAATTTGATTCCCAAATTGGTTTTAGAGAGATGTATAAAATGACAAGGAAAGAGGCAACCAGTTATTTGACTAATTTGGGTTATCATGCTTTGATGAATAAAAAAGGTCGAATGAAAAACGATTTGTCCAATTTAAAACCTTTGCACAATAAATATTATGAAGAAATTAAACAAATTTGTGCAGACAATAAGATTAATTTAATTGCAGTCATGACCCCCATGTGTGAAAACGTAAAGGGCATGAATTATTTTGAAAAAGTGAATTCCATTTATCCGGAGATTCATAATTATGAGAATGCAGTCGAAGGAGATCAATATTTTTCGTCTTGCGGTCATATGAATGATAAAGGAGCACGATTGTTTACCACTAGAATTATAAAAGATTTTTTTGTTATAAATTAACATAAACAAGGGGCAATAGTAAAAATCAATTTTTATCCAAAATAATGTTGCGTGTGTATACTTCTGCAATCAAAAAACGTTAATCAAAAATGAAAATAGCATTTCTAACTCCAGAATATCCGCATTCTAGAACAGGAAGCTCCGGTGGCATTGGTACCAGTATAAAAAACTTGGCTTTAGGATTGATTCAGGAAGGCCATCAAGTTCGAGTATTAGTCTACGGTCAAAAAGAAGAGACCGTTTTTAAAGATAATGGTATTATAATTCAACAGATTAAAAACGTCAAAGTGAAGGGGCTCTCTTGGTATTTCACTCGAAAAAAACTGGAGAAGATAGTAAATCAGTTATTCGATACAAAGCAAGTTGATATTGTAGAAGCACCAGATTGGACAGGAATTACTTCTTTTATACAACCCAAACACTGTCCAGTAGTGATTCGACTCAACGGTTCGGATACTTATTTTTGTCACTTGGATCAACGTCCTGTAAAATGGCATAATCGGTTTCATGAAAAAAGAGCTTTGCTAAATGCTGACGGATTGATTGCTGTAAGTCAGTTTACTGCTGATAAAACAAATGAGGTTTTTGGACTAAATAAACAGTTTACAATTATACCCAATTCCATTGACGTTACTACTTTTAAAAGGAATGAAACGATACAAACTATAGGCAATACGATCTTGTATTTTGGAAGTTTAATCAGAAAAAAGGGATTATTAGAGCTGCCATTCATTTTTAATGAAGTAATAAAAGAAAATCCAAAAGCTAAATTAATTTTAATAGGTAAGGATGTGTTAGATATAATTTCAGGATCAGCTTCAACTTGGGAAATTATGAAAGATTTATTTACAAAAGAAGCCTTGCTTAATGTTAATTATTTAGGAAGTGTTCCTTATTCAGATATACAAACGCATATTAATAAAGCGAATGTTTGTGTTTTTCCTTCATTTGCAGAAGCATTACCCTTGTCATGGATTGAAGCGATGGCGATGGAAAAAGCGATAGTTGCTTCTAATATTGGTTGGGCAACAGCTATTGTTGACGATGGAGTGAATGGTTTTTTGGTTCAACCAAAAGAACACACTATCTATGCAGACAAAATTAATACCTTGCTTAAAAATAGTCAAATGCAAAAGCAGTTTGGTCTCGCTGCAAGAGAAAAAGTGATTCATAAATTCAGTAAGGACATTGTTGCAACTGAAAATTTGTCTTTTTATAAATCTATAATAAAATAGAATTTGATTTTTATTTACCATGCAAATGAAAAAATTGCCAGAATTGAAGATAATTTAGGACAACTAATAGATTTTGACGCTACCGTTTCAATTACTGAAGGATTGTTTCAGATTGCTATTAATTATCCTAATAGTATTGTTGTCTGGTGTGCTATTGAATATCGCGAGTATTTAAATATCAGTGAACTAAGCACGCTGTTTCATCACCATAAATTAATGCTTTCATATAAACCAAGCGATTCTAATTATTTAGCAAATAGCATTGGGTATGTTGATGAATCTTTGTTTGTGAAAGTAAATAAAAAAGTAAGTTTCCCTTCATGGCAAATGAGTAGTGCGGTAGGAATGATTCATGCTTCTGTTTTATTAGAGATAAGTACGAAAATTCCTTTTGAATCTGATTTTGATTATTATTTGAATTCATTAGCAAAACTTAATATAGAGAAAGGTCTGTTATGTTATTCTGAACCCAAGTTAATAAAAGACTTTGATAAAAAAGAAATTACAGTACATTCTAATTTCACTCTCTTCCGTTTTGTTAAGCAACATTATAAAGCGCGTTGGATTTTTTTATTATTTATCAATTTGTTTTTTTACGAAAGGAAATTACTTGTATTTCCTTTTTTAGCTTCCTTTTTTTATAAAAAGAGAAATAATAACACTTTCAATCTTGAAAAGATAAATGTACAATCTTCAAGACAATTAAGAATTGATAAGACGATTGATGTTATTATTCCAACTATTGGAAGGAAGAATTATTTATATGATGTTTTACATGATTTAGCGAAGCAAACGATACTTCCTGTAAAAGTAGTTATTGTTGAACAAAACCCAATTGTGAATAGTAAGTCTGAATTAGAATATTTGATGACAGAGGTTTGGCCTTTTGAAATAAAACATATCTTTACTCATCAGGCAGGAGCTTGTAATGCACGTAATTTAGCAATAAAAGAAATTGATAGTGAATGGGTATTTCTAGCAGATGATGATATTATCTTTAAATCAAATTTTTTTAAAAATGCTTTTCAATATATCGAGAAATTTGGTGCAACTGCAGTGTCATTTAGCTGTTTAAGAAAAGGAGAGAAGAGTGCTTTAAATACGGTTGTTCAGTGGTTAAGTTTTGGTTCAGGCTGTAGTATTGTAGCTTCTCGAAATTTAAAAAATTGTATTTTTGGTATGGGTTACGAATTTGGATACGGAGAAGATAGTGATTTTGGGATGCAGTTACGGAATCTAGGTCAAGATGTTTTGTATTTTCCAAAACCTAAAATTCTGCATTTAAAAGCTCCAGATGGTGGTTTTAGAATGAAACCCGTTCTTAAATGGAGTAATGATGAAATTCAACCAAAACCTTCGCCCACAGTAATGTTATTTATTTTGAAAAACAATACCAAACAACAACTTTTAGGGTATAAAACGATATTGTTTTTTAAATATTACAGACATCAAGAAATTAAAAATCCTTTTTACTATTTTTTAAATTATAAAAAACAGTGGAATAGAAGTCTTTTTTGGGCTAACGAATTAAATAGTAAATAATGAAGTTCTCTTTAATAGTTTGTACTTTTATGCGTCCTGAGTCATTGTTGAAATTAATGAAGTCGGTTCAAAGTCAAACACTTTATCCTGATGCTATTTTAATAATAGATGGATCTAATAATAATAAAACCGAAGCAATCTTAAAAGTGCATCAATTTAAAAATTTGAGCTATTTTAAAGTCTCGGATACGGATCTCGGATTAACAAAGCAACGTAATTTTGGAATTAAAAAAGTTGCTAAAGAAATTGAAGTATTATGTTTTTTAGATGATGATATTATTTTAGAAAATAATTATTTTGAAGAATTACTACAAACATACCAGGTTTTACCGGATGCAATGGGTGTAGGAGGATTCATTATCAATGAAATTAAATGGGAGTATGTAGGAGAAAGTTATAATGCATCACAAAACGAATTTTGTTTTGATAGATGGAAACAAAATGACGGAAATCGATTTGTTCTTCGCAAAAAGTTAGGATTAGACAGCGATTGTCCTCCAGGATATTCTTCTATGTATTCCCATGGAAGAAGCGTCGGTTTTTTACCTCCAAGTGGGAAAACCTATGAAGTCGAGATGATTATGGGTGGTGTTTCTTCTTTTCGAAAAAAAGTTTTCGAATCAATTCAATTTTCTACTTATTTTGAAGGCTATGGGTTGTATGAAGATGCTGATTTTTCTTTGCGAGTTGCAAAAACAGGGAAGTTATATTTGAATACCGCAGCTAAACTCCATCACAATCACGACGGCTCAGGAAGACCAAACCAATATATATATGGGAAAATGGTGGTGCGTAATGGATGGTATGTGTGGCGGGTTAAAAATCCGAAGCCAAAAATACTACATCAATTCAAATGGCATGCTATAACTCTATTATTGATATTAATACGATTTAGTAATACAATAAGTACTCCTAAACGAAAAGAAGCTTTTACTGAGGCTATAGGGAGAACCGTAGGATGGTGGAGTTTATTGATTAATAAACCAAAACATAAATAGACGTAATTAGGTTTGTTATATTAATCAATAAAAAAAAATATTAAATAATAATGGTAATAACAGTATTAAATATTCCTAATTTTTATTCATCCTATTATTTATTAGGGTTACATCAAGAATTTAAAATTCGATTTAAAAAAGATAGTCGATTTGTTAAATATTATAACAGGCCATTTTTGATTTTTAAAGTAAATGATAAAATAGGTGTTATTAATAATGATGATCCAAGTTCAGTTATCAAAGAGTTATACGATCTGTCAACTTTGTATTTTGTAACTAATAAACTTAAAGATGAATATTCCTATAGTCAAGAAAAAGTCAAACCACTATTCCCACATTATCCAATAAATATTTTGCTTTTGTATTTAAGGATTTTTGGATTTAATTTGTTTATATTTTTGAAATTTAAAGATATAATTCACGAAATTTATACATATATTAGAAGACCTCATTATAAAAATCAAGAAATTAGAAATTTAAAAAAAGATTATGTCTTTTTCTCAGCAAGGATTTGGAAAAAAGAATCAGAAGCTAATAGAATTAGGGCTGAGTTTATTAAATTTTGTAAAAGTGAATCTAGAATTAAATTTGAGGGAGGATTTGTACCTAGAATTGATGGTAAAAACTTAGGTTTTGATAATGAGGTTAATAAATTAAATTATTCAGCCGTAACATTCTCTAAATTAAGTGCTAGATCTAAAGTCGTATTAAATAATCCTGCAGTGGGTGGGGCAGTCAGTTGGAGATTAGCAGAGTATCTAAATCAAGGTTTATTTGTTTTGTCCTTTCCTTTTAAAATTGAATTACCTCAAAATCTTGACCATGGGAAAGAACTACATTTTGTTGAATCAACAATGGAATATAAAACTGTTTTTGATAAGATTTTTGATGAGCCTGATTATCATGAAAAAGTATCGAGAAACGGAAAATATTATTTTGATTCATTTTGTACTCCACGTGCACAGGCAAAATATATAATTGACCTATTATTAAGATATGAATAATAATATTTCTTAACTCTGAGGGTAGCCTTACTTTCTTTTTAATAAGTAACATGAAGTTTTTAATTGTCACACATGTCCCTCATAGTATTGAAGAAAATCAATATGCCGCTTATGGCCCCTTTGTTCGTGAAATGAATATTTGGGGAAAATATGTGGAGAACTTAATTATATTGGGACCTATAACGGATATTGAAATAACAACTATAGATAATAAATATGAACATCATAATATTGAGTTTGCCGCTATTGACAGCATTGATGTTCTAAGTATAAAGTCTACTTTGGAAACGGTTTGTAAAATTCCTCAAATCAGCGTAGAAATTTATAGCGCCATGAAAAAGGCAGACCATATACATTTGCGCTGTCCGGGCAATATTGGTTTGCTAGGATGTTTTATTCAAATTCTATTTCCTTTTAAAACTAAAACAGCTAAATATGCCGGC
>TARA_R110000868_G_scaffold219607_1_pt1 | contig 40385 bp, 42 predicted proteins | sample TARA_R110000868 | Tara Oceans TARA_R110000868 (sample SAMEA4397489) | marine metagenome | biome: Polar Biome; feature: [SRF] surface water layer (ENVO:00010504); material: water (ENVO:00002006), including particulate matter (ENVO:01000060) such as... | depth 5 m | reverse complement strand
GGGGAAGGCGATGAAGTGGAAGAAGCACCGGCGCAGGAAGGCGTCGGGCAATTCCTTCTCATTATTCGAGGTGATGATGACGACAGGGCGTTCGACGGCCTTGATGGTCTCGCCGGTCTCGTAGACGTGGAATTCCATCCGGTCGAGCTCCTGCAGGAGATCATTGGGGAATTCGATATCAGCCTTGTCGATCTCGTCGATCAGCAGGACAGAGCGCTTCGGCGCCGTGAAGGCCTCCCACAGCTTGCCCTTGCGGATATAGTTGGAGATGTCGTGGACGCGCTCATCACCGAGCTGGCTGTCGCGCAGGCGCCCGACAGCGTCATACTCATACAGGCCCTGGCGCGCCTTGGTGGTCGACTTGATATGCCACTCCAGCAGCGGCATGCCGAGCGACTCTGCGACCTGGCGTGCCAGTTCGGTTTTCCCCGTGCCCGGCTCGCCTTTGACGAGCAGTGGCCGTTCCAGAGCGATCGCGGCGTTGACCGCGGCGCTCAATTCGCTGTCAGCGACGTAGCTGTCTGTACCTTGAAAACGCATGGATCCGACTTAGCGCGAATATCGGGCTGAGGGTAGGGCCTCATTTCACAAGGCGGCACAAGGCTGGGCGTGGGCCCGGTTAAGAGTCTGTAAAGCGAATCCCCTGCGCAATACCGGGAGATGCGATGAGGAGTGAGACGATGCCGATTCAGCTGGCCCGGACCAAGAATTTCTACAGCTTTGCCTGGAAGACCGGGAAGGTCGCTGATTGCGACCCCAATTTCCCGACAACCCTGCATGCCTGGGACGCTGAGCCGCTTGAACTCCATCAGCCCGACACCGCGTTTTTTGGTTTCGTCCAGGATGGCCCCGCCACGGTGACGTGTTCCTCGGGCACCTTTACCTTGAAGGAGGGCATGTATTTCTCCTTCAACGACCAGGCCAGCATCTCTGGCGGCCGCGGAATCATCATGGCACGCGATCACGCCCGCGGGTTCTTTATGATCGGCGGTCCCGTCGAGGATAAGGGCCGGCTGAAATATATTGACGGGTGTACGGACAGCCTCCTCATCCCGCCGGTGCGGATGGGCGATCCCTGCCTCAACCTGCTCTACTTCCCGCCGGGAATTGACCAGACCTCCCACACTCACCCGTCAGACCGGATCGGCGTCGTCTTCTCGGGACGCGGTGAGTGTGTGACGCCGGAAGGCATCATCCCGCTCGAGCCGGGTGTCATGTTCCGGATCCCCTATGAAGGCCACCACAAATTCCGCACATTCGACAGTGAAATGCGTGTGATTGCCTATCATCCGGACAGTGATTTCGGACCCCAGGACGAGGACCACCCGATGATCAATCGCACCATGGTCGACGGGGTTTCGGCCAAGAAGATCGACGCGATCCGGACCGCCTGATCACTCCGGAAGCTGGCCCTCCGGGGTTAGCTGTAATTGGGCCGCAACCAGACACCGGTTGCGGCATCGCCGGCCAGTCCCGTCACCGGGTCATAGATACCGCGGCGCAGATTATTGCGCCGGTTGATCTCGCTCGCGGCCGGGCGCTTTTCGCCACTACCAAGCGCAACACTCAGTGATTTCAGATCATTGGCCAGGCGCGCAAACTCATCCATCTCCATCGCAAACGGGTGGTCAGGCCCCGGCGTCTGGCGATCGAAGGTGACGTGTTTCTCGATCACGGTGGCGCCCAGCGCCGCCGCAGCGATGGGGGCGACATGGCCCGGTGAGTGGTCTGACAGGCCCACCGGCAGCCCGAATGCCGCTTGCAGCGTCGTGATCGCGCGCAGATTGAGATCATCCCAGGAGGGTGGGTAACTCGCTGTGCACTGCAAGACCGTCAGATCCTTGCAGCCCGCCTGATGCAGCGTGGCAATGGCGGTGCCAACCTCGTCGAGATAGCTCGCGCCCGTCGAGATGATGACGGCTTTGCCGGTTGCGGCGACCTTTTCCAGCAGGGGCGTGAAGGTGAGATCGCCCGAGGCGATCTTATAGCGCGCGACCCCGACAGCCTCGAGCGCATCGACCGCGTCGAGATCAAAGGGCGTCGACATGAATTCAATGCCGTTGTCATCGGCGCAGGCCTTCAGGGCTGGCAGCCAGTCAACGGGCAGTCCGGCATTGGAAAACGCTTCATAGCGCGGGTTAGGTCCCCAATTGCCGCTGGCCGGATCCTTGATCATACGGGCGATCAGGCCCTCACGCGTCAGGGACTGGAATTTGGCGATGTCGGCGCCAGATTTTGCGCTGGCGTCGATATAGCGCTTGGCCTCATCCAGGCTGCCCCCATGATTGGAGCCGATCTCGGCAATGAGGGTGACAGGCGTTGGCACGGTCATGAGGCAGTGTCCTGGTGTTGGCGGGCGTCGGCTTCGAACTCGGCCAGCAGGGTGCAGATATGCGCCACATCGGTGGGCAGTTTCCGCTCGGCCAATTGCCTGTGGATGAGGCGCACGAAATCAAGCTCTTCCGCGGTGTCGACCGACAAGTCCCAGTCCGGGTGGTGCAGCTCGGCCGGAAAGCTCACGTCCAGGCAGCGATAGGCCTCAGGGTGTTCGCGCAGATGGATGGTGACGTGTTCGCGGTCGCGGGCCGTGATGTCGTCGCGGGCGTCCAGCTGTCGCAGCACACGTGCCTCGATGACTTCGGCTCGCATGCCTTGCGGCAGGTGACCGGCTTTGGGCCGGGTATACTCGGCGCCGTGCGCATGATGCTCGGCGACGCAGCGCGCAATCACACCGGGATCGCGAAACGGGCTGTCCGACGTAATTCTCACGAGTGTATCGGCCAGCGTCATGTCGGCGGCCGCAATAAAGCGGCTGAGCACATCCTCTTCCGAGCCGCGGCACACACGCAGACCCTCAGCGCGGGCGAGGGCGGCTATGCGGTCATCGCGTCGGGCGGTGGTGGTTGCAATCACCAGCTCGTCGACGCCCTCGATGTGGCGCAGGCGGCGGCATTGGCAGGCAAGCAGGGAGACATCGTCATGGAGGGGTTCCATGATCTTGCCGGGCAGGCGGCTGGACCCCATACGGGCCTGGATGACGGCTATCGTGCGCTTCACGTCTTGTCCTCCGGCGTGAGTGGCATCGCGATGTCCTGCCATGACCTGACCATTCGCATCGGAGAATAGGGCGGAAAAGTTGACGGGATATGGCCAGATAGATGCTCGTGTCCTGCCAGCATTCGCACCAGCAGATCGGGAATGTTCAGCCCCGCCAGCGTCATCAGATAGCCAAAGCCCCACATGCGCGGATTGATCTCCAGCAGGTAGGGTGGCTCACCGGGCGCGGGCCGTTTCAGCTCGACCGCAGCAAGGCCGTGCCAGGGGCCGGTGGCGCGAAGGACCGCGAGCCCGGCCTCGGTAAGAGCAGGGGCGACCACGGTCTCGCCCGCGACGGCTGCGCCACCCGATGGCGGATTGGTCTGCAGCTTGCGGTGCAGGGTCGAGACAATCAGTTCGCCGCGATCCCACAAAGTGCCGATCGTGTAGATCGTGTCCGGCCCGCCCGGAATGCGCTGTTGCACCAGGCTGGGACCATGGTCAGCCACAGTTTCGGGCCAGGCCTTGCGCAGGGTTTCAAGACTGTCGGGATAGCTGACGCCGCGGGCACCGCGCGAGCAGCGTGGCTTGAGCACACAGGGATAACCGCCCGACCATGTATCGAGATCAGCTAGGCTGTCCGGTTGCAGGGTTTGCGGGTGTGGTAGACCTGCCTCTGCGGCGCGGAGCAGGAGAAGGCCCTTGTCGATGCCGAATGCGAGCACCTCCGGGTCGGGCACTGGTATGCGCAGCCCCTCAGCGAGCCACTGCCTCGCGACCGGAGCAAGGGCCGCCGCTTCGGCTTCCGATCCGGGGATGATGATGTCCAGATCGTGGCGGCGGCAGATGTCGCGCACAGCAGAGCGGTAGGCGTCGATCTCATTGGCGGCGGGCAGGCGTTCTGCGATGACGCCTGGCTCGAACAGCCCGGCGGCGAAGGGGTTGAGGTCGGCGGCGACCAGCTTCAGGGCCGGATCGGCCTGCCGCAAGGAGCGGATTGTCCCCATCCCGGGCGGGGCGCCGGCGCCTGTGATCAGCACGCCGCGGCTCAACTGGTGCAGCATCATGTCTGCCTCCACAGGTCCAGCGAGCGGCCCAGCTTCTTCTCGAGCGCGTCGATCTCGGGGGCAAAATGCCGCTCCAGCGTGGCGCGGACTTCCGGCGCCATGGGCGGGATCTGGACGGCCTCTGTACTGATCGGGGGGTAGACACCGTCCGCGGTTGATGCCGACGAAATGCCGCTCACCGGGGCGACCAGTTCGGCGTGCAGGCTTTCAAAAGCCTCGCCCGCGCGATGGTCATGGGCACCGCGCAGGATCGGCATTTTGGCCGCCGGAATGCCGCCCGTATTATAGCGATCCTCCACCGCCAGCGGAACGGCATTGTCGATGGCGAGAAAGTCGAAGATGCGCCGCACCGTCTCCTGCGCGTCGGCATCAAGCTCGTCCTGGAGAAGGACGAGGCAGCGGTCGAAATTATCAAGCCAGGGCTGAAGATTGCGCGCGTAATTGCCGGTGTCGGTGTAGAGCCACTGGAAGCCCCAATTCGCCGCCTTGCGGTCGGCCTCGATCTCCAGAGTCCTGGCAAAGGAGAGGAATTCGGCATCGCGCCGGACATTCTGCAGATAGTGCGAATAGGCGCGATCAACCGGATTGCGCAGGATCGCGATAATGCGCGTGCCAGCGCCACACAGACGGCGGGCCTGGGGGGCAGCGATGGGCGCATAGGATAGATAGTCAGGCGAGACATCGCCGGCGCGGGCCTGCGTCGTGCGGCTGTCGAACAGCGACTGGTAGTCTTCTGCCGAGGCCGGAATGTCGAAATGATAGAAGTCCGGCCAGTAGACGGAGCCCTTCCAGATATCCGAGAAGAAGCGGCCTTCCTTGCGCTTCGGCGACAGGAAGATATCCGGATGCTGGCGCAGATAGTGGTAGAGCGAGGTCGTGCCCGATTTCGGTGCACCAATCAGCAGGAAATCAGGCCAGCTGCCCGTGTCTTGCAGGTCTGTCGCGGCAACCAGTCGTGTCGACTCTGGGCTCACCCTTGTCTCCCTTCCCGCCTGTGAACAGGCGCAGGTCTCTTGGCTCATACCAGTGAGCCTGATTCAGCCTGCATTTCCAGCGCTGCGCCCGGAAGCGCCTGACGCTTGTGCTGTCCCGGCGCTGTTCTGCCGGGCGATGACCCGCGCGGCGACGCGGCTGGCACCCAGTCCGTCGACGCGGGACTGGCCAGCCTCGGCGCAGTCTCTGCGAAGGGTATCCGAACCGGCCAGGCGGGCGAGGGCGGCACGCAGGTTTTCCTCGAACCTGTCTTCGGCGGGGTCAACCCTGATACCAAGCCCGCAGGATTCGAACTCCTGCGCCCGTTGCGCCTGATTGGCGGCTATCGGGATGGCAAGGGAGGGTAGCCCCGTTGCCGCGGCTTCGTGCAGGCTGGTGCCGGCGGCGAGGATGCCGATATCTGCGGCCAGCATGGCATCCCGCAATCCCGCTTCTTGGAGCGATTGCTTGCCAGCCACGGGGCGCCGGATATCGATCTCCATGCTGGCGGCGGCGGGGAGGTCATTGAGCGTGTCGAGCACCCGGTCCAGTGTGCGGGTGCGGCTCCCCCCCAAAGAGACCAGGAGACGCGAGGGGGCCGGCCGCACGATGCGCTTCGGGCACCGGGCATAGCCTGGGCCCAGCAGTAGCACCGCGCTGCCATCGCAGACATGGCTCTCGTCGCTCTGTGCCTGAAAGCGCTGACGAATAATGAAATCTGCGGCCGCAGCGCCGGTGTGATTGCCAATCAGGGCGAGCCATATGCCCGCTTGCCGCAGTCCGGCGCAAAGGGCGATATCCGTCAGGGGCCAATCCGCGATCAGGCCATGGCTGCCGGTCTGGGCGAGACCTCGCTGCAGGCTTGATGCCTCGTCCTCTGCCGGAGCCAGCGCCACCACTTCTATGTCAGATACCAGGTCAAGCGGCAGGATATCCGGCGTCTTGGTAAGCCAGATCACGGGCTGGCCCGCTGCGAGCAGAGCGCGCGCCAGTGCAGCACAGCGCATCACGTGGCCCAGGCCGATATCGCTGCCGCCATCCGCGCGAATGGCGATGGGCCGGCGCGATACGGTCATGCGCGTTCTTTGATAAAGCTTTTGAGGTCAGAGGCGATCTGCGGCATGAGATTGTCGAAGTCTCTGAACCCGTTGCCGAAATATGAGCGAGTTTGGGGGTACCAGTGCAGGTGATGCGTGCCGAGCAGGGGCCAGCTGGTCGAGCGGGAGTGAATGAACCAGACACGTCCTCCCGAGGCGGCCGCCAGATTGCTTGTGGCATTCATCGGGCCGAGCACGAGGTCGCAGCTGGAGGAGAAGGCAGCGATGTCATCCAGGTCCATCTTGAGGTCGATGCCCTCGGGTTGATGGATGTCGACGCCGTACATCTCCTTGGCCAGAGCCAGTTCCTTGTCGATTTCGCCGTATTGCAGGTTGATGAAGTTGACCCCGTCGACGGCGAAGATCGGCTTCCAGTCCTCAAACTCGGAGAAGAAACGGGCCCGCCGGACGGTCATTTTCAGTGATTTCCACAGAATGCCGACCTTCAGCCCACCTCCGAGCTGGTCGAGATAGTCCCGCCAGTGCTGGATACGGTCAGGGTCTGGGGTGAGGAAGGCAGGGCGCTTGGGAAAGCTCTCGAGCGAGGGACGCAAGGCAATCAGCGGGTCGCCCATCGGTGTCCAGTAGTCCGCTCCCTCATCCAGATGATTGGCGGTCCGTACATCGCGGCCCTCAAGCTTGGCGGAGCGGTGGTGGTCGACGCGCGCGTTTGGCAAAGAACGCTGGACCAGCGGGACAAGTCTGTACTCACAGGCGATGCGTAGTTCGCCTTCCGGGCCGATTGCATCCTGGAGATCCTGGGCGGTGTTGAGAAACAACACCTCGTCGCCCAGCCCCTGCTCGCCGACCAGGACTACCGTCTTGCCGCGGATATCAGCCAGGTCATGGCTTTCCCAGCGCGGGCAGTTCATCGCGAAGATCGTCGCCTGCGCATTGTTGAGATCAAGCCGGCATTGTTGGGCCGCCCAGCCCTCCTCAATCCGCCCGCACGCCAGCAGCAGAAGCGACCGGCCGTGTTCCATCGTCGCCTTGTCGATCTCGTCCTGAGGGTTTTTCAACGCCTCCTCGAAATGCTCGACGGCTTTATCGGGCTCGCCGATCAGTTCATACATGTTTGCCATGTTATTATGGGCACGGGCGAAATCAGGCTTGAGACGCAGCGCCTCGGCAAAGAAGGTCGCAGCGCCCTTCGGGTCGCCGGCTTCCGCCAGCACCGTGCCGAGAGAATTCCAGAGATCGACATTCTCCGGATGCAGAAAAATGCTCGCCCGCAAAATCTCGATAGCGTCCTCGATGCGGGCCTGATCACGCAGGACGCTCGCGAGATTGATGACCCCGTGAAGATTCTCGGGATCCAGCTGAACGCAGAGACGGTAGAATTTCTCCGCTGCGCTGAGCATGTCGAGCTTCCAGGCGACGATCCCCATATTGAGGTAGATCTCCGCATCTTTTGGATCGATTTTCCAGGCCCGCTCATAATACTCCAGCGCCTTGGAGAGGCGTCCGACCCTGAACAGGATCAGGCCCACTGCGTGGTTGGTCAGGGCCATTTCGGGCGCGATCGATAGCGCCTTCAAGGCATAGCGCGACGCCTCCTGATGGTCGCCCTCGTCGGAGACCCGAATTGCGCGCGTGACGAGGCTTGTCGCCTTGCGGGCCTTTTCGCGCTGCGCCTTGGGCAGGACGCCCATGCGGATATGGGTCGATATCTGCCCTCCCGCCCCGACTGCTCCCACAGCCTCATTCTTCGCGTCTTCCGCTTTCGTCTGGAATTCCTCGATAAGAGCAGTATCGGTCATGGAGGGCCTGTGACGTTGTGGTGAGGTTTCGTTAATCACCACAGGTGTCCGGGATTCGATTTAAAACTTGCTAACGCCGTTGCAGCACGGGCTGATGGCCCGAAACGTTTTATTCATCCCGTTTTGCCAACGTGCCGGAATGAGGCGTGTGAATCCGATCCCGCTAGCTGGAGACTCAATATGGCCCTGAAAATCTCGCTCAAACCCGGCGAGAAGTTCGTGCTCAATGGCGCTGTGGTCGAGAATGGTGATCGCCGTGCGACGCTTCTCCTGCAGAACAAGGCATCGGTGCTTCGCGAGAAGGATATCATGCAGGCTGACCAGGTGGTTACACCCGCCCGCCACATCTATTTTCCGATCATGATGATGTATCTTTCGGACCGGCCGGATGACTTCCAGTATGATCAGTTTGTTATCCGCATGAATGAATTCATGGGTGTGGTCTCAGCGCCGGAAGTGCTCGCGAGCTGCGTTTCCATCAGTCGCGATGTGATGGCCGGGGAATATTATAAAGCCCTGATGCAATGCAAGAAACTGATCGCTTTTGAAGAGGAGCGCCTGAGCTGATGTCGCTTCAAGCCTATCATAAAGCCGCCACGCGGGTCGAAGACGCGCGCTCCACCGAATACCGGCTCTTCGCCCAGGTTACCCGTGCTCTCATGCAGGCATCGGAACTCGAGAAGACCGAGCTCTCGAGACGCATCGACGCGCTCGACTGGAACCGGCGACTCTGGACCAATCTCGGCGCGGATTGTGCCAGTGTCGAGAACAAGCTCCCGGACCAATTGCGGGCCTCGATCATATCGCTCTCGCTCTTCGTCTCGAAATACACCTCGACCGTCATGCGCGGGCAGGGGGAGTTCGAAGTGTTGATCGACATCAATCGCACCATCATGCAGGGCCTGGCGCCTCAGCCGACGGCCAGCCGGGCCGAGAACGCCGCCTGACCGGGCGTCCGGCAACTCTTCACACCGTTTGACCCGACAGCCGGCAGCAGACCTCTCACCGCAGGGGCAGCTGCCGGCTGTTCTGCGTTCTGGATTGGCAGGCGGGCAGCTTCTGCCGGGTGGGCAGTAATGTGCTGCACAAACCGCTGCAGGAGCGTGGCGGTTTGTGGCGGCTGCCAATAAATCCCAGATATTTCAATGTGTTATATCTATCGTGGCTGGCACGCAGCTTGCGACGCTGAAGGCAGGACAAAATGTCCAAGTCAAAATGACTTCACCACTTCCAGAACGGAGGAACGATAATGCTTTCAGTGAACTCCAACGCCGGTGCCATGGTGGCCCTGCAGAACTTGAACAAGACGAACGCTCAAATGACAGAGGTTCAGAACCGCATCAACACCGGCCTGACGGTCGCCGGCGCCAAGGATGATGGAGGCAAATTCGCCATCGCCCAGCGCATGCGTTCGCAAGTTGAAGGCTTTGGTGTGGTGCAAGACAGCCTGAACCGCACCCGGTCTGTCGTCGACGTCGCGCTTGCGGCGAGCGAAGGCATTTCGGACCTGCTCATTGAGATGAAGGCAAAGGCACTCGCGGCCTCTGACACGTCTCTGGACTCCGCATCGCGGACCGCTTTGAATGAAGACTTCAAGGCCTTGCGCGATCAGATTTCGAAGATGGTCAGCACCGCCGAGTTTAATGGCACGAATTTGATCGATAACTCCATCACGTCTATTTCCGCCCTGGCTAACCATGACGGAAGCAGCACGATCTCGATCGTGGATGAGAACCTCTCGCTGGGGGGTGGCATTGTCACGCTCGCAGCGACGGCCTCATTCGCGTCGGCTGGAGCCGCGGCGACAATCGCGGGAACGATCTCCACCTCACTGAATAACCTGAACTCGGCGCTTGCCCGTATCGGTACGGCTTCGAAGTCTCTGGAAATTCACGGTACATTCGTCTCCAAGCTTTCCGACGCCCTGGAACAGGGTATCGGCAACCTTGTGGATGCGGATCTGGCAAAGGAAAGCGCCCGCCTGCAGTCGCTGCAAGTCAAGCAGCAGCTGGGGGTCCAGGCTCTCTCCATTGCGAACCAGAGTCCGTCTGTCATCCTCTCCTTCTTCCAGTAAGTTCGTTGATCGGGGCCGCCTTCGGGCGGCCCCGGTTTTTTTTGGTTCTGTCCGCTGGAGCGCGTCAGCATGCCTTGAAACGGGCATTAACCAATTGGAAATCATAAAATTATGCCGGTCGGCAAATTCTGCAGCCCAATTTCGGGCAAAATCCGGCAAATTTTGCCGACCCAATAGTTACCGGCATTGGCGTCCTGAACAGAAGATCAGCTGTGGTGCCAGCCGAGTCCCGATTAACCTGTCTCAACAAGGAAAAAGTGGCCCAGACCTTGCGAGGTTTTCCGTGGATCAGAAGATCCGCCAGGCAAAACGCCTGAGATAAACCAGAACGGAAAGGGCCAAGAAATGGCTACTATCAACACGAATTCCGGCGCCATGGTTGCGCTGCAGCAGCTGAACATGACCAATCGCGACCTCGAGCAGGTCCAAAGCCGGATCACCACCGGCCTCGCGGTCGCTTCGGCAAAAGATGATGGCGGCAAGTTCGCTATTGCCCAGAAAATGCGTGCTGACGTCCAAGGCTATGAAGTTGTGGGTTCGTCCCTCGACCTCGCAACCTCGACCGTTGATGTTGCCCTGGCAGCTGGCGAAGCCGTCTCCGACATCCTCATCGAGATGAAGTCGAAGGCTCTGGCCGCGTCTGACACCAGCCTCGACACCGCATCGCGTACTGCCCTGAACGAAGACTTCAAGGCGCTCCGTGACCAGATCGGCAAGATCGTTTCCAACGCTTCGTTCAACGGCACCAACCTGATCAATAACTCGGTGACGTCGATCTCGGCTCTGGCCAACGCTTCGGGTTCCTCGACGATCTCCGTCTCCGATGAAAACCTCTCGCTGGGTGGCGGCGTTGTTACGCTGGCCGCGACGGCTTCTTTCGCCTCTGCTGGTGCAGCGACGACGATTGCCGGCACGATCTCGACCTCGCTGAACAATCTGAACAGCTCGTTGGCTCGTCTGGGTACGGCGTCCAAGGCTCTCGGCATCCACAAGGATTTCGTTGGCAAGCTGTCTGATGCCCTGGAAACGGGTATCGGCAATCTCGTCGACGCAGATCTGGCCAAAGAGAGTGCACGGCTGCAGTCCCTGCAGGTCAAGCAACAGCTTGGCGTTCAGGCTCTGTCGATCGCCAATAGTGCTCCAAGCACGATCCTGGGTTACTTCCGCTAATACACACGGAAAACGGATGGCGGGATTCGTCCCGCCATCCACCCTCCTTTTGGATTGATGGCAGGAGTACGCATGGAGGCGCCGGCAACTCTGAGCCGGTGAAGTGAAAATGGCTGAAGCCCAGGTTTCAACGCCCGCCCCGGCTGCGATCACGACAGCCGATCTTCGCGACCTTAACCGAGAGCGCCCCCGTGAGGACGCCACGCGTGTTGCGGCTATCCAGAGCCCTGACGCGACAACCAGCCGAGCTGGAAAAGGCTCTGAGGAACTCGCCCAGCAGCTTGAGCGCCTCACACGCCAAGTGCTGAAGAACTCCCGTCTCAGCATCCAGCGCGACCCCGCATCAAAGGACTTCATCTATTTGATGATCGACCGCGACACCGGTGAAGTTGTGCGCCGCTGGCCACCCAATTCTCATTCTGACCTCGCGGAATTTCTGCGCACCCAGACCGCCGGCATCGTCAACCGGACTGCATAGTCACCCGGCAAAACTGACCGCCCTGGCTGCCGCGACTCGGCAAACAGCGTCCGGGCTGGCCCACGCCCGTATAATGCCTTCGCTTAAGTCATTGATTTGTTTAGTGATGAGAGGTCGTGGCATTCGGCACAGCAATTGCGACCCCGTTCTCGAGGCGCCACTAAAGGGTGGCGCAGTGAATTGCGGGAGAAATTCGCATGACCTTGAGCGTCCACACCAACACCGGCGCGATGATTGCGCTCCAGAATCTGAACAAGACCAATGATCAGATGGATCAGGTGCAGAACCGCATCAATACCGGGCTGAAGATTGCCGGTGCCAAGGATAATGCTGCCATCTATGCCGTCGCCCAGGGCATGCGCGCCGATATCGGGGCGCTCGATGCCGTTCATACCGGGCTGAATAGGGCGGCGACGATCGGCGATGTGGCGCTTGCCGCCGGCGAAACAATTTCCGATCTCCTGATCGAAATGCGGTCCAAAGCCATGGCGGCGATGGACCCTTCGCTCGATGCGTATTCCCGCCAGGCCTATGACGCGGATTTCAAGGCGCTTCTCGACCAGGTTCGGGTAATTATCGAGAATTCGGAATTCGATGGCGCCAATCTCCTTGACGGTTCGGTCACCAATGGTGTGGAATTCCTTGCTGATGCCGACGCTGCCCGCACGGTAACCCTGAAGTCGCATGATTTCAGCATCGGCGGGGCGATCATCACCATCCCGACCACGGCCAGCCTGGGCACCGTTACACTCTCGACAGCGGTGATGAATTCGATCCAGACCAGCCTCGACAATGTCAATCAGTCCTTGTCCGACCTTGGATCTGACACCAAGAAGCTTGAGGCTCATTCCGGCTTTGTGAGCAAGCTGATGGATGCCCTGAACAAGGGTGTCGGCAATCTTGTGGATGCGGATTTGGCTGTTGAGAGTGCCAAATTGCAGGCGCTGCAGGTCAAGCAGCAACTGGGTGTTCAGGCCTTGTCCATTGCCAATTCGCAGCCGCAGATCATCCTCAACCTCTTCCAGTAGACCGCATACGCCTGCCCACCACGGAACGGCACTCCTTGCGGGGTGCCGTTTTCGTTTCCGCGACTCGCATCATGATCATTCCAGCTGTGAGGTTTCGTCATGCCCCTTCCATTTCTGCCCTATGGCCGGCAATCCGTGGACGACAGCGACATCGCTGCCGTTGCGGCGGTGTTGCGCTCTGACTGGCTTACAACCGGGCCTGCAGTGGATGCCTTCGAGGCTGACTTCGCTGCCAGGGTGGGAGCAGGGCACGCGATCGCCTGCTCGAATGGCACGGCGGCCTTGCATCTCAGCCTCGCAGCCCTCGATGTCGGGCCGGGCGATGTCTGCATCGTCCCCGCGATCACATTCATGGCGACAGCCAATGCGGCGCTCTACTGTGGTGCAGAGGTGGTCTTTGCTGATGTCGATCCCGAAACGGGGCTGATGACGCCGCACACGCTTGAGCGGGCGATTTCGCGCGCGAAGGGACAAGCATTGAAGGCTGTTCTGCCGGTACATCTGGCCGGGCAATGCGAGGACATGGCGGCGTTGAGGGCCTTGGCCGATGGCGCGGGCGCCAGGCTGGTCGAGGATGCCTGTCACGCGCTCGGCACCACCTGGCGCGGCAAGGCGGTAGGGGCCTGTGAGCTGTCTGATGCGGCCTGCTTCTCCTTCCATCCGGTCAAGACAATCGCAGCGGGTGAGGGCGGTATGGTGACGACGTCAGACCCGGAACTGGCCCGCCGGCTGCGCCGGCTGCGCAGTCATGGCATTGAGCGTGACCCGGCCCGCATGGAAGACGGGCGGGACCTGCCCTGGTGGCATGAGATGCAGGAACTCGGCTGGAACTACCGGCTCTGCGATGTCCAGGCTGCACTGGCGCGATCGCAGCTCCGCCGGCTCGATGCCTTCGCGGAGAAGCGCAAGGCGATTGCCGCGCGCTATGATGCGCTGCTGGCCGGTCATTCGTTTGTGAGCCCGCTGCATCGGACACCCGATTGCGATCCCTGCCTGCATCTCTACCCGGTGCGGATCGATTTTGGCGCGACGCAGCTCGATCGTGCCGGTGTGATGAAAGCATTGCACGCCAGGGGGATTGGCTCGCAGGTCCACTATATCCCTGTGCCGGCGCAGCCCTGGTATCGCCGCCGCTATGGCGATCAGACTCCCCCCGGAGCGGCGGCATATTATGCGCGTACGCTGAGTCTGCCGCTCTTCACCGATATGTCGCTGGATGACCCGGAGCGCGTTGTTGACGCGCTCAACGAGGTTTTGAAAGTCTAGCTGCCCTTCTTGCGGAACAGCGTCCAGGTGACGTCGTCAATGCCGCTGGTGCGTTGCCAGAGGAAGCCATCGGCGACGATTTCGAGGTCGTTGAAGCGGTCGAGGAAAAAGCCGCCGAAATCCCGCTTGAAAAGCAAGTCGTTACGTCCGCGATAGGGGATGGGTTCGGGCTTGGCGGAGAAGTATTCGGCGACCAGTAGCCAGCGGCTCGAGACGCGGTGCATCTCGTCGGCGACGGCCGGCAAATCGTCGGGGTGGACGTGGATCAGCACGCCGGCCGAGAACACCATCTCCATGGAGCCATCGTCAAAGGGCAGGTCTTGACCCGTGGCATTGTGCAGCTGATCAGCGGGAATGACGTTGTCATGCAGCAGCCTTTCGCGGGCCTTTGCATTCGGTTCCACGGCAAAGAGCTTCGCACCGCTCAACCGGTCGATGGACCGCAGATTGAGCCCGATATTGCAGCCGACTTCCAGGATGCTCGCCGGCTCCGCGCCATAGGTGCCCTTGAGCAGTTCCGCCCACATCCGGGTGCGCATCCGGAGCACGTCGGTGAGGGTCTCATTGCGGTCGATATAGGCATCGCCGAACTCGCCGCGCCAGGCGTCCAGTTGAGGGGTGTCGCTCATTGTGTTTCTCCGGTTGCGCGCCAGTCAATCATGTCCATTGCCAGCGGATCTCCCCGTTTCAGGCTGCGCGCGGCGCGCTGGCCAATCACGGCATCCCAGTGCTTCGGTGCCAGGCCGTGGCCGGGGCGTATCGAGCGGATATTGTCTGGCGTCAGGGGCTCGCCTGCAGCGACATCGCGCACGACATAGAGCGAGCGCCGGAATGTCACCGATCCGCGCTCGCAGCCGGCCAGCTCATAGCGCACCGAGCCGAGTGCCGCGAAGGCGTTGTGGCAGTCCTCGACCAGGCGCTTGAGTTCGTCGGGCTCGAGCGAGAACGAGCCGTCCGGTCCGCCATCGGCGCGCGACAGGGTGAAGTGTTTCTCGATGACCCGGGCACCCAGCGCGACGGCGGCAACGGCGCAGGCCGTGCCGGGTGTGTGATCGCTCAGACCGCCCACAGCGCGAAAGGCCTCAGCCAGATGCGGCACGGTGCGCAGGTCCGCTTCTTCCATCGGCGCGGGATAGGAGGAGAGGCAATGCAGCACGGCCAGCCCGCCGACGCCGTTTTCGCGCGCGGTGCGGACGGCCTCGTGGATCTCGGCCAGATTGGCCATGCCGGTCGACATGATCATCGGCTTGCCGGTGCGGGCAGCGCGGGCGATCAGCGGCAGGTCGGTGATTTCGAAGGACGCGATCTTGTAAGCCGGCGCATCGAGCGATTCCAGAAGGTCGACGGCCGTGTGGTCGAAGGGAGTCGAGAAGAGCGGAACTCCAAGCTCGCGGGCGCGGGCGAAGAGTTCGGCATGCCATTCAAACGGTGTATGCGCCTCGCGATAGAGCTCGTGCAGGCTGCGCCCGTCCCATAATCCGCCCTCAATGACAAAGCCGGGCCCGTCATGATCGATGGTGATCGTGTCAGCGGTATAGGTCTGGATCTTAATCGCGTCGGCACCGCACGCCGCGGCGGCCTCAATGGACTCCAGGGCGCGGTCGATCCGGCCGAGATGATTGGCGGAAATTTCCGCGATCACCAGCGGCGGGTAATCGGGCCCCACCTTGCGGCCGGCGAAGTCGAAACTGGGATCGGATGCATGGGCCATGGAGGTCCTCAGGCGGCGAGATGTGCGACGCGGGTGGCAGGCTGGCGGCCCGACCGGATCAGGGCCAGCATCCCCTCAACGCCAACATGCGCCAATGCGTCGACAATGCCCAGATGTGACATGAAATCGAGCGGGCCCTGCGCATAGGCCGGGTGGTCGTACTTGTGGAAGCGCAGCGCAATTCCGGCCTGTGCAAAGCGAGCCTGGGCGTCTGCTTCGGTGAGATAGGTGCTGGCCCCTGGCGGGGAGAGATAGGTGTCGGCACCGGTCGCGCGGCACAGATCGATCAGGTGCCCGATCCGGTCTGCCGAGGTAGTGAAGCGGGAGGCTTGGGCGAGCGGAGTCGTGATCCCGACCCGCGAGCAGATCTGGGTGATCGACGCGCAGGTAAGGCCTGTCAGCCGCCCGGTTTGCAGCTCAAGCGCCTTTGTCCAGATCGCCGCCGCCGCATGCCCGAAGGGGGCGCGGGCATAGGCCTGCTGGACGCTGCGTCCATGCTTCAGGCGCCAGGGCTGGCGGTCGTCCAGTTCAACCTCGTGCAGGGCAATGTCCAGCTTGCCGCCATGGCGCACCGGAATGGAGAGCATCAGCTCGCGGCCATCTGCGCCGCGGATACGATTTCGAGTCTGCCAGCTTTGCCGCGCGAGCTGGACGTCGTCGAGAAAGACGAAGTGATCGGCCTGGTCGATCAGGTCGAAATAGCCCAGCCACGGCATGTAGGTGGGTTGCATGACAGCGAGGACAGTCATCGCGCGCGCCCTGCCATCAGGATGCACCGTCCCAGCCCGGCCTGGGCAAAGGCCCGGTAGAGCTTGCGGCGGGTTTCAGCCGGAACCGTCTGCTCGAAACGGACCCGTTGATCATGGGCCGGTTTTCCCAGCGAACTGTCGCCAATGAAGTCCTGGCCCATCAGCGCCAGCATCTCCATCGGGAAGTCCGACTGGCTGTAGACGGGATCGAAGCCGGCGGCGCTCATCAGGCGCCCGGCACTCGCGAAATCGAAATAGTGCTGGTGATCGGCTGTGACCCAGTACTCGCCATGGGCAAGCTCCCTCGCGAGTACATCCTGCAGCGCGTTGAAGTCGTTTCCCGAGCGGATGATGATCAGGCCGCCCGGCGTCAGCAGCTTGCGCGCATGCTCCAGCATCGCCTGCGGCTGGGCCGCGTGCGAGAGGACATGCATGAAGGTGACCGCATCGAAGCGCGCCTCCGGGTCGAGATCTTCAAACGCGCCGGAATGAACCGTATGGCCTTTCGCTCGCGCCGCTTGCAGTGCGGCCGGAGCGAGCTCAATGCCTTCCGCCTCGAAACCCAGCCGGCTGAGCTCACTGAGCAGGTCACCCGTGCCACAACCGGCATCGAGCACGCGCCGGCCCGGTGCATGCGTCTCGATCAGCCAGGCAATATCGGCAAACAGGGTTTGTGACATCCAGCGCGCCTGGGCCGCAGCTTCATCGCCACCGTCCAGCGAGCGCTTGATGTCGACGCCTTTCTGTCCGACCTGCACCGCCTCATAATACTGCTCGCGAAAATACGCGTGCACGTCCTCGGCACTGCTGCCGCCCACCAGACGGCGCGATCCGTAGCGATCGTCGATTTCGGTCTTGAGGGGCGGCGTCATGCCTCAGTCCTCGCTGAACAGGGCGGTTGCGGTGCGCACCGTGCCGGATTTGCCGAACACGAAGGGGTCGGTCATGCGCACTGCGGGCGTTTCGGCGAGCCAGTCGGTCAGGGGCTTCAGGGCCGCTTCGGCGCCGAGCTTGGGGAAGCGGTAAGTTGCCGGCGCCTTCATCGTCAGCACGTCGTCAGGCCCTTCGCCGAAGGCCATGCCAGCAGCAACGGCTTCGCGCCAGATGACAGCGGCAAAGGCTTCGGGATCCTGGTAGATCGGTGTGTCGATCTCGCAGGTCACTTCGCAGCAGATGAAGGAGCGTCCCTCAGGTGCCAGACCTGGCCCGTAATTGGGCGGGATGGAGATGCGGAAGCAGTGATTGGCCGGCGCTGTGTCGACCATGAAATGCCGGTCGCCGACACAGTCTTCCGCCACGTCGAAATAGAAGAAGACCATGGGCAGGCGGTGATAAACCGCCTCGACATCGATCTCGATGCCCGCCGCTTTTGCGAGCGCTTCCGGGCCGACTGTCCACAGGAGGTGGTCGGTCGTGACCTGTTCGCCATCGGCAAAATCGACTGTGACGGCCTGGCCGACCCGCCGGATTGCCGTGACAGCCTTTCCGGCGTCGAGTGCCGCTCCGGAAGTCTTCAATCCGTCGACGCATTGCCGGGTAAAGCCCGACATGCCGCCTTCGGATGGGTAGAACATCCGCCCGGGCATGACGTGCTTGGCGTCCTGGTAGAAGTCGAGGCCGGTGCCGGTGGAGGGCTTGAGGATCCTGTCGTCCAGGGCGGGCACTTGCTTGAGCAGGTCGGCGCTGGCCGGGTCGGTGACCAGAATGCGGCGCACCGGCAATTGCACCGCGGCCTTGGCACTGAGCTGGTCGGGATTGAGTGTGGTGATCTTGCGGACCACAGGGCGCAGCATTTCGGTTCCGCGTGGTCCAAAACGCGCCTGCAGCAGGTCCTCGAGCGAGGCGTCGGGATTGGCCATCACCTCCGGCACGCGGTCGGCCGCGGCCGCGGCGATGACATCAAGCAGGATCGCACCGGCGAGTTCGGGCCCGAAATGGTTGAAGTCCGGGTATTCGACATCAATCGAGATATGGCCATTGGTCACGGCGGCAATGCGCGGCGAGACGGGCACAGCCTGACCGCCCATCATCTCCAGAATGAGGGAGGTGGTTGCCGGGCTCTCATTGCCAAACAGGTGACAACCCAGATCGAGCAGGTAGTCCTTCCAGGGGCGGCAATTATTGATGCCGCCAAATCCCTTGCCCGCCTCGACAATGCGGACAGCCGCACCGGTCTTGCGCAAGACATGGCCGGCCGCAAAGGCACCCATGCCGCCACCGACGATAAGCCAATCTTTCGGGGCAGGGGCGGGCTGGGTTTGTGCTGCGCTAGGCATGGGGCGAATCACCTCTTCTGATCTGACTTCACACTCCTCCGCAGGAGTTAACGGGCTATTGGCGACCGGACGCGCGGAGGCGGTCCATCAGGGCCACGGCAATGCGCTCCGCGCCAAGCCCGTCACAGAGTTTGGCCGCTTTGGCGGACATGCTGGCCAGGCTCTGCGCGGAAACGCCGCACAGCAGATCCGGCAGGCTGGTTTCGAGTGCGTCCGGGCTTTCAATCGTCAAGGCAGCCCCGGCTTTGGCCATGGCCTGCGCGGCCGGGCGCTGGTTGTCGGCGAGGACAATGACAATACTGGGAATGCCCAGAACGCAGCGCTCCAGGGCGCTGCCGCCGCCGGCCCCGATAGCGAGATCGGCGGCCATGACCCGCTCGGCCATATTGTCGATATCGACCAGCAGGTTGAGCGCGCTATCTCGTTTGGCAAGTTGGCGCAGAACCGGAAGGCTGGTGGCGAGCGGGCCGACAATCACGTCAATGGTAACCGCTGGCAGGCTGGCCCTGATCAGCGCCACGAGCCGGGCGCTGATCCCGCCCACATCCGTCAGGCCCATTGAGACGAGCACGCGTGAGAGGCCGGGCTGGCCGGCACGACGTTTGAGGGAGGCAGGCCGCATCGCGGCGAAAGCGGGCCGCAAGGGCGCCATGTCTGGGCCCAGCAGAAGCGTGGTGCCTGCTGGCACGCGGGCAGCATAGTCCTGCGCGGTGCGATCAAAGCCCTGATCAACCAGGAGATCGCAGTCATGGGCGCGTTCCGGCAGGTCCTCGATCACGGCGATGACCGGCGCGAGGCTGCGCATCTGTGTCTCGTCAGCGGCGGTGGAGGAATAGAGATCGATGATGATGGCATCGGCTTGCGCCGCCCAGTCTCCCGGAAGGTCAAACTCTGCTGCCGTACGTGCTGTCAGGATCGGGAAGCCGGAGCGCTGCAGGGCGGGGACGAGGTCTGCGCTCCCGGGCGTGCTGGCAAAGGCGATAGTGTTTCCCTGCTGGTCCAGTGCCCGGGCCAGGGACAGGCAGCGCATGATATGCCCACCGCCCAGCTCGACCCGGGCATCGGCCCTGAAAAGAATGCGGCAGGGGCGGGCCGTGGAGGGCATCAGGCTGCGTTCGCTTCGCCTATCAGTTCGCGCAGGGACGGACCGTCCAGTTGTTCTGAATTATTGTCGGAGGAATAGGCCCAGCCATCGGGAACCTGCCGGGCACCTTCGCTGAGATAACGTGCCATCAGCTCGCCGGAATAGGCTGGCAGGATGGCAAAGCGATCTCCCAGTTCGATCGTCGAACGCGAATCGTCCGCCGGGACCATGATCTCGTGCAGTTTCTCACCCGGGCGGATGCCGATCACCTTGTGAGGCAGATGTGGCGCCATGGTATGGGCCAGGTCGGTCATGCTCATCGAGGGAATCTTCGGCACGAAAATCTCGCCGCCGCGCGCCAGATTGAGCGTCGAGAGCACGAAATTCACGCCTTGCTCGATGGTAATCCAGAAGCGCGTCATGCGCGGGTCGGTGATCGGCAAATGGTCTGTGCCGTTATTGATGAGCTTGCGGAAGAAAGGGATGACCGATCCGCGCGAGCCGACCACATTGCCATAGCGCACGACCGAGAAGATCGGCCCGTCGGCGCCGCCCATATTTGCGCCCGCCGTGAATATTTTATCCGCGGCCAGTTTTGACGCCCCATAGAGGTTGATCGGGTTGGCGGCCTTGTCGGTCGACAGGGCGCAGACGCGTTTGACCCCGCACTTGATGGTCGCGCGCACGACATTTTCGGCGCCCATCACATTGGTCTTGATGCATTCAAACGGGTTGTATTCAGCGATCGGGACATGCTTCAGCGCGGCGGCATGGATGACGATATCGACACCGCGCATTGCCTGTTCCAGGCGCGCTTCGTCGCGGACATCGCCGATGAAATAGCGCAGGAAAGGATATTGCTGCGGCGAAAATTCCTGAGCCATTTCATACTGTTTTAGCTCATCCCGCGAGAAGATGATCAGCTTCTTTGGCTTGTATTCGCGGCAAATCGTCTCCGTAAAGCGCTTGCCAAAGGAACCTGTTCCGCCGGTTATCAGGATTGACTTCCCGTCCAGGCAGATGCGCGGTTCACGAAAACTGCGGCTCATCACCATGTTTTCGAGTGCGTCGTCTTCGTTCGGAGTCTTGGGCATGTCTGATCTTTCGATTCGCCTTGAGGCCACGACGCTGCGCTGGTGCGGTTAACGAGGCGTTAGGGCGCTGCGGCGGAGATTAACCATACCCGGTTTTATCCGGCGATTCATCGAGGCTCATCATGACGCTCGCCATCATTGTCCAGGCCCGCTTTGGTTCCACCCGGCTGCCGGGCAAGATTCTCAACCCGCTGGGGGAAAAGTCTGCCCTGGCGCGCGTGCTTGATCGATGTGCCCGGATTCCCGGGGCCGACACGGTAATCTGCGCCATTCCCGATACAGCCGCCGATGACGCTATTGCGCAGGAAGCGGCCCGCCATGGCTATGCCGTGTCGCGCGGGTCGGAGAGCGATGTGCTGTCGCGCTATGCGAAGGCGGCGCGCGATTGCGGCGCCGACCTGGTGATGCGTATCACCAGCGATTGCCCTTTCATCGACCCCCTGGTTTGCGGCCGCACGATCGATCTTCTGCGCGATGCGCATGCCGATTATGCCTGTAATTCCATGCCGGCCCTGTTTCCGCACGGGCTGGATTGCGAAGTCTTTCCGGCCGTCCTGCTCTATCGCGCTGACCGTCTGGCCACGCTCGCCGCGGATCGTGAACATGTGACGCCCTGGCTGCGCGAACATCCGCATCTGCACAAGGCCTGCCTGCTGGGACCCGGCCAGGGGCTGGAGAGGCTCCGCTGGACGCTGGACTATCCCGAGGACCTCGCCTTCTTCCAGGCTGTCTACGAGGCCGCCGGAGAGGCTGCCGCGATGATGTCCGCCGCTGAGCTGGCCGCACTTTGTCTGCGCCGTCCCGACCTGGTGGAGATCAATGCCAGCCGGCTCAACGAGGCCCGGCTGAGCGATCCGGAACGCGCCGATATTATCAGCGCGCCGACGCGCCTGCAGCTCGCAGCCTGACCGGTCGCATTTCTCCTGCCGCAGCAAGACTTTCTTTGCACTCTGGTCCTAATCTCGGAGGCTGGACAAGGAAGGCCTTCGCGCCGTGAGCATTATCGGCTTTGATTCATCGCTACTGACGGGCTGGTATCAGTCCAAGCTCACCACCATCCAGGCGGCGAACAGCAGCACTGCGTCGAGCTCGACGAGCCAGAAGGATAATCCGAAGGTCACGCCGCCCTGGGATCAGGCGAGCAATCCGACATCGATCGAGGATGTCCGCCGCGGCGTGCTGGCCAGTGGCGATTTCTTCAGCACGACCAAGAGCGGGTTCTCGGACCTGGATGCCCCGGCTGACTACAAGGCCCTGTTTGATCTCTATGTCGGGATGAAGGCGCTCTCTTCATTGGCAGAGAAGGCGATGGACAAGACCGTGTCCACCACCGACCGGAATTTCCTCGACCGGCGCTTCTCCGAAGGTCTGGCGCAGCTCGACAGCTTCTACGACAAGATGGATTTGACGAGCGTCAGCCTGCTCAAGGGCGAGCAGCTCTCCAGCGCCGAAAGCAAGGTTGCGATCTCGCGCGGCGAGTCGACCTATGTGACCGGCAAGGTGCACACCGGTGCCTATGATGCCGAGGTCGCCAGCCTGACCGGCGATGTCCAGTTCACCGTCTCGGTGAAGAAGAATGGCGCGACCCAGGATATCGCGATCAACCTGGCCGATATGGGCGCGACCACGCGCTCGCTCGACAATGTCGCCGCTCACATCAATACCCAGCTGGATGCCGCTGGCGTGCTGACACGCTTTTCGCGCGTGAAGCTGGGCGTGGCGGACGAAGACGGGGTCATTCCCGGCAGCGATTTCGGTTTCAAGATCAGTGGTATCTCCACCGAGACTGTCAGTTTCAGCGCCAGCGCCGGAAATCCGGCTGTCTATCTGGCCGGGACGTCAGGGCTCGGCGAGGCGGCTGGCGGGCAGGTCGTGAAGCTGACCAGCCTGGGCAATGCCGAGCCGACCACAGCCTTCTCCACCCGTCTCGATGCCGACCCCGAGACCAGCGACGTCGCGGTCGTCGGCGGCGAAGATGGCGAGACGCGGACCAAGCAGATCCCCAATCCGCTGGAAGTCACCGCAAGTGCGACCGCCGCTGATGGCAGCCTGTTCATCGTTGGCAAGACATCGGCCGCGCTCGATGGCGCCGCGATCAAGGGTGAGGAGGACATGGTCCTCGCCAAGTATGATTCGACCGGCAAGATGGTGTGGAGCCGTGTGCTCGGCGCGGCAGAGGATGCCAGCGCCACCAGCGTCGCCGTCGATGATAGTGGCAATGTCGTCGTCGCAGGTGTCGTTCAGGGCGGACTGGGCACGACCACCGATGTCGGTGGCAAGGACAGCTTCGTCGCCAAATACGATTCCAACGGCGTCGAGCAATGGTTGTCGCGTTTCGGCGGCAATGGCGATGACCAGCCCAATGCGGTCACCGTCGCCACTGACGGGACGATCTATGTCGCCGGCCAGGCGGCCAGCGGCTTTGGCGAGACAGCTCATCTTGGCGGTGCCAGCGACGGCTATCTGCGGGCGATTGATTCGAGCGGCAAAACCCTGTCCACCACCCGCCTCGGCGGCGCTGGCGAGGAATCGGTCTCGGCCCTTGCCATGGCGGATGACGGTAATCTGCTGATCGCCAGCCAGGAAGATGGCGTCGGCGTGATCCGCAAATTCGACACCGGCAATCTTGCGGGCGGCGCCGTCTGGGAGCAGTCCCTCGGCGATCTCGGCAGCGGCCGCATCGGCGATATCGCGGTTGACGGCACAAATATCTATATCGCGGGGTCGGCCAATGCCGGCTTCGCGCCGAGCGCACCGGTCAATGCCTATTCCGGCGGTGAGCGCGACGCTTTCCTGGTCAAGCTCAGCGATGGCGCTTCGGCGACGGTCGATTACACGACCTTCCTGGGCTCTGACGCTGACGAGACCGCCAATGCGATCACGCTGGACGGCTCGAAAGTCTATCTTGCCGGCAAGACGACGGGCTCGCTGCCCGGGCAGACCCTGATCGGTGACCGCGACGCCTTTGCCGCGAGCTTCAACGCATCCGATGGCAGCTTTGTCTGGGCGACGCAGATCAGTGGCCGCAACGGCATCAGCGAGGCGACCGGCGTTTCCGTCGTTGCCGGCGGGGATTCCATCCTCGATTCGCTGGGCTTGCCGGCCGGGACCATCACCTATTCCGACAGTCGCGTCGTGACGGATCGTACGGCGGCCCGCGAAGGCGACCATTTTTTCCTGTCCGTCGATGGCGGGCGGCGCCAGAAGATCACGATCGATGGTGATGACACGATGCGGTCGCTGACCTTCAAGATCAATGGCGCGCTCCTGCTCGATGGATCGGCCGATGTCCGGCGTGCGTCCAAAGGGGATGCCTTGCGCATCGTTCCCAAGGAAGGCTCGACCATCGAACTATTTGCCGGCGGCGAGGGGCGCGATCTGCTAAAGGCTCTCGGCATGGCACCGGGGTCCATCGTTAAGAAGGCCTCGCTGCTCGACAAGGACAAGACGGCCGATGCGCCGGCGCTGTTTTCGATGGATCTGCCCACCGGTATGAATCTCAGTGACAAGGATACGGCCAAGACCGCTTTCGACGCCATCAGCCATGCGATGACGATTATCCAGCGCGCCTATCGCGACCTGACGACACCGGCAGCGCTGAAGAACCTGCTGAACAGTGACCAGGGCCCCGGCAAGCGGGGCGGCACGGTTCCGGCCTATCTGACCAAGCAGCTCGCCAATTATAATGCCGGGCTTGATCGCCTTGGTGGTTCGGTCACCAGCGGCTATTACTAGATCAGCGAGCCGTTGGACGGCCCGCTGGTCCTTTACTCTGTCATGATCGGTAGAAGGGTTCTCGTGCCTGGTGTCAGGCCGTCTGGTTAAGCGTGATCGGCATTGTGCCCGAGCGCTGCACGCGGTGGGTCGCGCCAGGACCGTAGCCATTGGCGGTGGAGCGCTGCCTCACGGCTTCATCCGCGATGGCGCGCACGACACCTTCCGTGATGACCTTGAGCGCCGTGACGGCGCGGGCATTGTCTGCGAGTGAGGTGTGAAATCTTTCCGTCGCTGTACGCAGCAGGGATTTGGCCTGGGCACTCGCGCCCGCGAAGCGTTCCGGATCATTGCCGGCGCGCGCGACTTCGGCGCGGTAGATGTTGGCGAGTTGGGACTTCTCGTCCTGCAGCGCCAGCGCGTCCTGCGGCCGTCGCAGGCGGAATAATTGAGTCTCGTTCTCGATGAGGTCGGTCAGGCGGCGCGTCAGACGCAAAAGCGCGTCGGCACGTTCCTGGCCATTACGGGCTGCCAATTCACTCATCGGTTCCTCCAGCGGCTTCCTGGTAACGCAGAATTTCTGTGGTCAGGCGGTCTGACAGGCCCAGTCCGCCGGCTTGGGCGATAACCTTGCCGTATTCCTCGTTGAGCATGCCACGGAAAGCATTCTCGCCGGCGCCGCCGCCAAAGGGATTATCTTCGCCGACCTGCGCGAACATCTGGTCCATCATCTGCGAGATGAAAAAGGATTCGAAGTCCTGGGCTGCGGCGCGCGCCTGTTCTTCCGAACCGGCGGCTGGCATGCGCGGCGCGCGGTCGGCAGCGGATGCGCCGCTGAGCGCAGTATTCATCTGAAGGTCGAGCAAATTATCCATCACAGCACCTCGATTTCGGCCTGCAGCGCGCCGGCTGCCTTGATGGCTTGCAGGATGGTGATCATGTCGCGCGGGCTGACGCCCATGGCGTTGAGCCCGTCCACCAGTTCGCTGAGCGATACGCTCTCCTGCAGCACGCCCAGCTGGGTATTATCTTCCTCAACGGAAACATCCGTTCGGGGCAGGATAGCGGTCTGGCCCTGGGAGAAGGGCGCGGGCTGGCTGGCCACAGGGCTTTCGCGGACCGTGATGGTCAGATTGCCCTGGGCAATGGCAACGGTGGAGACGCGCACATTCTCGCCCATGACGATTGTGCCGGTATTCTCATCGATGATGACGCGAGCAGGCAGATCTGGCTGGACGCGCAATTGCTCGATTTCGGCGAGCAGGTCGATCATGTCGCCATTATAGGAGGCCATTCTGGTCAGTTCGACGGTTGACGGGTCAGTCGCTCGTGCAGCGCCAGCCCCCATGAAGGCGTTGATGACATCGGCCATGCGGCGAGCTGTCGTGAAGTCCGGATTGCGCAGTGACAGGCGCAGCGAGGTGCGATTGGCAATTTCCTGCCAGGGATTGACGCCCGTGCCATCCATCGGGTTTTCGACCAGGGCGCCATTGGCAATCCGTCCTGTGGTCGGCACGCCGCGTGTGATCGAGGCGCCATCGCCGCCCGCGGAGAAACCGCCGACCGTGACGGTGCCCTGGCCAACGGCCCAGGCGCGGCCATGGCTGTCGAACAGAGGCGTTCCGATCAGTGTGCCGCCCTGGAGGCTGTCGCTATCGCCGATCGCGGAGACCGTGATGTCAATGCGCGAGCCTTGCGAGGAGAAGGCTGGCAGGGTCGCCGTGACCATGACAGCCGCCACATTGCGCGTGTTCAGGTTGGCGTCGCGGGTATTGACGTTGAAATGTTCCAGCATGGCGTTGAGCGACTGGTTGGTGAAGCTGGCATTGCGCAGGGAATCCCCGGTGCCGTCGAGGCCGACGACCAGGCCGTAGCCGACGAGGTGATTGTCGCGAACATCTTCGACATCCACCAGATCCTTGATGCGGGACGAGGCGAGGGCGGGCACTGTCAGAAGGCAGGCCGTGAGGATGGCGATGATCAGTCGCATTTTGCGCACTCCGGAAAGGTTCGGGATCAACCTTGCGAATGATGTGCCAGTCCGATTTCGCGGTGATATTAAATTCCTCCAATTAAAACAATATATTGCCGGTTCAGCATTTTGCAGGTAGGGTGGAAAAACTGGCCGGTGGCGGCATTCGCCGGGCAGGAATTGCCGGGCTGGAAGGCGCAGTTAAGTGTCTGTTAACGGCGGCAGCGCATCCATTAATCATCCCGCAAAGGAAATGATTCTCGCGATGAAAGTCACCGGTCCACGTTCTTCCAGCTCTGTCTCTTCCAGCAAGCGCGCCGCCGGTTCGCGCTCTGGCGGCGAGGCATTTACACTTGAGCAGGCGGCGCAATCCGCCTCGGCAATGGCCACTGCGCCAATGTCTGGTGTGAGCTCCGTCGATGCTATCCTGGCCCTGCAATCGGTCGGTGATTTCACCGAGGCGAGAAAGCAGGCGACCGGCCGCGCCATGAACTTGCTGGATGTGCTCGACGAGCTCAAATTGTCCTTGCTGGAGGGCGGTCTGCCGAAAGCCAAGCTGGTGGCGCTCATGGCGCTGCTTCAGACGCGCCGGGATGACACAAATGATGCCGGCCTTGAGGCCGCATTGGATGAAGTCGAGACACGCGCCGCGGTCGAGCTTGCCAAATTTGGCTGAGCCGGGCTGGGTTTCGCCGCTCCACCGACACTATTCCTTCAAACTGGTCAGGTAATTGCTTGACGCCATTGGCCCGCCAACAGCGCCACCGCGTTGACTTGCCGGGTTGCGTGAATATGCTCCGCCCGCTTTCTGGGGGAGAGCCTGTAGGCTGAAAAAGGTTGAGTGGAAGGCGATGATGGAATCTGAACCGATCGAACTTCCCGCTGGCTATGTACCCAGCGATGACGAGCCGTTCATGAACGCTCGCCAGAAGGAATATTTCCGTCTCAAATTGATTGCCTGGAAAGACGATATCCTGCGGGAGAGCAAGTCGACGCTCTCGAACCTGCAGGAGGACCTCGGTGCTTTGCCCGATATCGCTGATCGCGCTTCGACCGAGACGGATCGCTCTCTGGAATTGCGGGCCCGGGATCGTCAGCGCAAGCTGATCTCCAAGATCGACAGCGCGCTGCGCCGGATCGAGGAAGATGATTACGGGTATTGCGAGGAAACGGGGGAGCCGATCAGTCTTGCCCGCCTCGATGCGCGTCCGGTTGCGACCTTGAGCCTTGAGGCGCAGGAACGTCACGAGCGCAAGGAACGCGTCCACCGCGACGACTGATAATCCGCCCAAAAAAAGAGGGCCGCCACGATTACTCGTGACGGCCCAGATAAGCCCGATGGTGGCGGGATTTCGTGTCCTAGAACGGCATCAGGATATCGTAGAGTTCCTGACCATAGCTGGGGCGCTGCATCTCGGAGAGATGGCCGCGACCGCCGTAGGAAATTCTGGCTTCGGCAATCTGCGTGTGGCTGATCGTATTGTCGGACCCGATATCCTGGGGCCGGGCGATGCCACTGACCAGCAGTTCGCGAATTTCATTGTTCACGCGCACTTCCTGACGGCCCGCGATCACCAGATTGCCGTTGGGCAGGACCTGCGTGACGATGGCTGCGACGGTCAGGGTGATCGACTCGCCGCGATTGACCGAGCCCGTTCCGCTCGTTGACGAGCTTGATCCCAGGCTGGTCAGTGCGGCGGGGTCGACGGCGTCATTGAAGATGCTCGCCAGGTCCAGCCCGAAGAATTGCGTCAGATCGGAGTCTTCGGCGGCCGTGCGTGAGCGATTGGTGGAATTGCTCAGCTGGGCGCTGTCGGAAATATCGATATTGACGGTCAGGATGTCGCCGATGCGAGCCGCGCGCGGATCACCGAAAAACGTTGGCGAATTGGCGCTCCACAGTGAGTTCGTCTGCGTCTGGGGCAAGCGGCGGTGTTCGACCGGCATCGGGATCTGCGATGGGCCGGTGCCAGCGAGCTGGGCCGGATTCTGGATCGGGGTCATTGCCGGGGTGCGGCCAACTTCCGCGAGGCGGCTCGATGCGGCGCAGGCCTGCAGGGCGACCGATGCGATGATGATTGCGATGATCTTGCGATACATGGTGTCGGCTCCTGGACCTAGAAACTTGCGGCGGGGCTGGCGAAGACGCGGGCACGGCCGGGGCCGTCGACGAGCGCTTCAACCGTGCGGTTGGATTGCAGATTGACGAAGCGGGCGAGTTCGCCATCGGCCGCGTCTTCCATGGCCCGTGCGCGAACGCTGAGCTGGATGCCACGGGCTTCGAAGACGAGGGTGACGAGCTCTCCGCGCTGGACGAGAATTTCCTGCTGCAGGTCATAGCCCCGCAGCGGTTCGCCGGCGCGCAGGGAGCGGCGGGCCTGGTGGCCGATAATTTCGGCAGGGTCGAGAACAGCGTCGGGCCGCACGCGGTCGCTGCGTTGCTCCATCCAGCGGATATCGCTGTCGGTGATCACATCACCGGTGGCGACGGGATGATTGAGCACCGGAATCTCGATGGTCTCGTAGGCCCGGCCGGTTACGCGGATGGGCGCGCCGCCATCGTAAGCGGTAAATTCTGCGCTCAACATGCCCGAGCGGGGGTCGAAATTGATCGACTGGATCTGTGGTCCGCCGGTGGTACCGACCGGCGCATTGAGCGTCATCATGGCATTGGCCAGCTGGACCTGGTGCGGGCTGCCTTGCTGGGCATAGAGCTCACCCTCCAGCATGTCCGTGATCTGATTGGCATCGACGACCCGGCTGGCGCGGGTGATGGTCAGGCGCTGCAGGCCACTGGCATTGGCCCAGTCGAGCTCGTGCTCGGCGGCGAGGTTGCGCACATAGACGACATCCAGGGCCGTGCGGGCGCCGGGGGCCGGCGCGCGCGCCACCACGATGTCGGCAGTCTCGCCCGAGAGGTCGAACAGATCGCCGAGCGTGATCTGCGCGCCTTCGACGACCAGGCTTTCGCGCAGGAAGACAGGCTCGGAGGCGAGGGCCGGTGCCGTGGTGAGGCAGGCGATGGCGATGAGGCTGGCGCGGATCATGGTCTAGTCCTCCTAGCGAAGGTTCGAGGTGGCAGACATCATTTCGTCGGACGCGGTGATGACGCGCGCATTCATTTCATAGGCGCGCTGGGCCTGGATCAGCGAGGTGATCTCGGTCACGGCATTGACGTTCGAGCCTTCGACAAAGCCCTGCATCACCGAACCGAAACCGGTCGAGCCCGGCGTGCCGGACGTGGCAGAACCCGATGCGGCGGATTCGAGGAAGAGGTTGTTACCGATCGCTTCCAGGCCGGCATCATTGTAGAAAGTGGCGAGCTCGAGTTGACCGACGGTTTGCGGGTCTGTCTGACCGTCGAGCAGCGCCTGGACCTGGCCCTGCTCATTGATGGCCACGCTGCGTGCGCCCTGAGGAATGACGATCCCGGGCGCGACGCTATAGCCGTCAGCGGTGACGATTTCGCCTTCCGGGCTGATGCCGAAGCTGCCGGCGCGGGTATAGGCGTCATTGCCATTGGGCATCTGGATACGAAAATAGCCATCGCCATTGATCGCGAGATCGAATGTGTTGCCGGTATTGGCCAGCGAGCCCTGTTCAGTGATGCGGTAGATGGAGGAGGTCTGCACGCCAAGCCCGACCTGGATCCCGGTCGGCACGATCGTGCCAGCGTCGGAGGAGTTCATACCCATCTGCTGGACGTTCTGATAGAGGAGATCCTGGAACTCTGCCCGCTGACGCTTGAACCCCGTGGTGTTCATATTGGCGAGATTGTTCGAGATGACCTCAACATTGAGCTGTTGGGCCTGCATGCCGGTTGCGGCTGTCATCAGGGAGCGCATATCGGTTTTCCTTTCCCTTAGGCCTTGCCGAGGCGCTCAATGGCGCGACGGTTGAGGTCTTCAGCTTGTTCAATGAATTTCGAGACAGACGCATAGCTGCGCATAATGGTCATCATGTCGGTCATCTCGACCACTGCCTGGACGTTGGATGATTCCACGAAGCCTTGGGCGACGACCGGGTCGAGCATGGGATCGGGTGGATTCTGTCCGTCCGGATCGTTTCCCTGGATGTAGCGGCCATTGCCCTGCTTGGAGAGCCCGCCAAGATTGGTGATGTCAAACACCCCGATGCGGCCGGCCATAATGCCGTCCTGCATGATCGTGCCGCCATCGACAATGCGCACTTCGCGCGCAGACGGGTCAAGAATGATCGGAGCGCGCGTATCGCCGTCGAGCACGGGCGCGCCGTCGCTGGCAACAAGCTGGCCGGTCGGGTCGAGGTGGAGGCGACCGTCACGTGTATATTGCTCCGCCCCATTCACATCGACGGCAAAGAAGCCATCGCCCTCGATTGCGACATCCAGATCGCGCCCCGTGCGTTGCAGCTCGCCCTGACGGAAGTCGCGGCCCATGCCCCATACGTCGACAAACTGCAGATCGGCCGGGCCGTCTGCCTGTTCAGCGGTCGGGGCTGCGGTGTTCTCGAGCAGAAGTGATTCGACCTTGAAGCCTGCCGTATTGGCGTTGGCGATGTTGTTGGCGACCACATCCATCGCTTGGCGCAGGGCCATTTGGCGAGAGAGGCCGATCATAAATGTATTATCCATGGGCATATTCCATTCTGGATGCCGGTGTTCGCCACGATTTGCGGCGCTGGCCAGACTCGTTGCATCCAGCGTGCCAAGGTTAATTTTACGCGAAATCAATGGCTTGTGATTGCCCGGTCTGACCTTGATGTGTGATGTGACGGCAATCATCGCCGGGCAACTGGGCAGGAATTGCCGGTTCCGGTGCGAATGCTACGGAGTGTTAACCGCGCTGGCCGTTAATCATGCAAAGCGATTCTCTTGCTGGAGCCCGTCATGGCCAAAGACGCGAATGAAACCGAAGACGAAGAAGGCACCGAAGCCGTTGCCAAGCCGAAGATGGGCATGGTCAAGCTCGGCCTCTTTATCGGCCTGCCTGTTGTCATTCTGATTCTGGCGGGTGTGGCAGCCTTCATGCTGCTGGGCGGCGGTGGCGGCGATCATGAGGTCCAGGTGGCCGAGGACGGCCACGCCGTTGACGCGGGCGCCGGGCACGGCGCGCCAGCCCATGAACCGGAATTGCCGCCGCTCTTCTTCACCCTGGTCGATGCTGATGGTGACGGGGCGGATGATCCGATCATAACAAATATCCGTTCGACCGACGGCCGCTCTGTCATGGTGATGCTGAAGGTCAAGCTGGAGTCCACCAATCCGGAGTTCGGTACCATTATCGATGCGCATGTCGATCAGATCATGGACGGCTTCATCATGTTCCTGCGTGAACTGCGCGAGGACGATCTCTATGGCTCTGCAGGTGTGCATCGCGTGCGGCTCGAGCTCCTGCGCCGGGTCAATCTCGCGATCGAGCCTGCGCAAGCCGACGCCGTGCTGATTCAAGAACTCACGATTGTCGATTAGGACCGGAACGCATGTCTGACGATATGGACCAAGACGCGCTTGCCGCCGAATGGGAGGCAATGGCCGAGGATGGCGACGACCTCGACCTTGCTTCCGAATGGGAGGCCATGGTTGGCGGCGATGACAGCTCCGACGAGCTGCCATCCGTCGGTGGCGGACCCGAGCGCATCCTCAACCAGGATGAGATCGACAGCCTGCTTGGCTTCTCGCTTTCGGACGACGACGCCGCGGACAAGTCGGGCATTCGCGCCATCATCAATTCGGCGCTGGTCTCTTATGAACGCCTGCCGATGCTGGAAATCGTCTTTGACCGGCTGGTCCGGCTCATGACGACAAGCCTGCGCAACTTCACGTCCGACAATGTTGAAGTCAGTCTCGACAATATCTCCTCGATCCGTTTCGGCGATTATCTCAATTCGATTCCGCTGCCGGCAATCCTGGCGGTGTTCCGTGCCAAACAGCTCGACAATTACGGTCTGCTGACGGTCGATTCCAACCTGATCTATTCCATCGTGGACGTGCTGCTCGGCGGCCGCCGCGGCACGTCGGCCATGCGCATTGAAGGTCGGCCCTACACCACGATTGAGCGCATGCTGGTCCAGCGCATGATCGAAGTCGTGCTGGGCGATGCCAAGCAGGCTTTCCAACCATTGACCGAAGTTGATTTTGACCTCGAACGCGTCGAGACCAATCCGCGCTTTGCGGCCATCGCACGGCCGGCCAATGCGGCCATCCTCGTCAAGTTGCGCATTGATATGGAAGATCGCGGCGGGCGGATCGAATTGCTTTTGCCCTATGCGACGCTCGAGCCCATCCGCAAAATGCTGCTGCAGCAATTCATGGGCGAGAAATTCGGCCGCGACAATATCTGGGAAGGCCACCTCGCTACCGAGCTGTGGTCGACAAAAATGGAAGTGCACGCGGTGCTCGACGAGCAGCGCGTGACGCTCGGCACGGTGATGGATCTCAAGGTCGGCGACACGCTCTTCCTTGATGCCTCGCCGACGAGCGAGGTCGAATTGCGCTGCGGCAATGTGCCGTTGACCCGAGGCCGGATGGGCCGACTCGGACACAGTGTTGCCCTGCGCCTGAGCGGCCCGCTCTCGCCGGTGGCCAAAAAAGCAATGATGAGGTTCGCATGACACTCGCCGCTCTGATTTTTGAAGGTCTTGTGGCCGCGCTTCTGCTTGTCGCCGTCGTCATGTGCTGGCGTGTCGACCGGCGCCTCAACGCGCTCAAGCGCGGGCAGGACGGTGTGCGCGAGGCTGTCATCGCCCTCAATGAAGCCACGGATCGCGCTCGGGCCAGCCTCGCGGCGCTGGAGCGGGCTACCACCGAGTCGGCCGATGTGCTGGAGCGTCGGGTGCGTGAGGCGCGTGGCCTTGCCGAAGAGCTGCAGCTGATGACCGGCCATGCCGACCGCGCCGCCGATACGATTTCCCGCCGTCCACAGCGGCGCCGTGCTTCGGAGATCTTTCCCGAAGGCGCCGGCTCGTCTGTGATCAACGGCCTGAAGGATGTGAGATAGTCCGAGATGCGCGAACCGATCCGACTCCTCGCAGTACTCGCCATTCTGATGGGCGGGTTGTTTGCCCTCAAGGCGATCACGGTTGCCAATGGCGCGGCTGATCTTTGGCAGGTATATGCCGCCACCATGGAACAGGCACCAGGGCACGGCGCTCCGGCCGCTGCCGAAGAGGCTCATGCCGCCGATCCCGCAGATGAGAGCGGCGATGCAGCGCTGGACCTGCCATCGCTTGGCGAGCCGCCAGCGGGCACGCCAGCCCCGGCCAGCGCTGTTCCCCAGCCCGATTTTGCGGAGCGGATGGCCAGCGGTGTGCGCACGGTGGACGAAGAGCGCGTGATCTATCGCCTCGGCGAGCGCTCCGCCGAACTTGATCGCCGCGAGCGCGAACTGGAAACCCGTGAAGCCCTGATGGTTGCCATGGAGCAGCGCGTCGATACCAAGATCGGCGAGCTCAACGAATTGCGCGCCCAGATCGAGACCCTCGCTGGCGGGCTCAGCGAGCGCGAAGACGCGGATATGAATGTGATCGTCGCCTGGTATTCTGCCATGGACGAAGGCGATGCGGCGACGCGGATCGCGAGCCTTGACCCGGAAACACAGCTGCAAATCGCGTCGCGAATGTCCGAACGTAAATTTGGTGCTGTTCTCGCCGCGATGGACACGCCAGCGGCGGCCCGTCTCACCGAGAGCATGGCGGCACGCAGCAATCTCCCTGAAACCGTTGCCGAACTGGAGGCACGGATTGCCGACGGCGGCTAGACATATTGGCCTGATCGCCGGGCTGGCGCTTGCTGCATCCCTGAGCCCTGCCGCCCTGGCGCAAACACAGGCCGACATTCGGGTCGAGCGAGCCGGCGATGCCGCGCGCATCGTTCTGGATTATGATGACCGCATTGCCGACGCACGCCCCTCCGCCACGGTAACGATTGATCACTCCGTACTCATCATCGCGCTGAGTGAAGGGGTGGATGCCGATGTCAGCCGTCTTGCCGGCGATCTCGGTGATGTCGCGGCCCGCGCCCGGCTGGACGCGGATGGACGAACCTTGCGCGTTGCCCTGACTCGACCGGTCGAGACCGGGTATTCGGCGAGCTATGACCAGCTGGCGATTGATATTCTGCCGCCAGGCGGGGCTGCGCCGGCTCCGATCATATCGCCGCGCGAACAGTCTGAGCGAGAGGCTGCGGTGCGCGCAGCGGAGCTGGCTGCGGCAACCCCCGTGGGCCCGCCGCCGCTCGATCCGGTGCCCGTCAGCTATAATGTAGGCCAGGCAACGGAATACACCCGGATTGAGCTGACCTGGCCCTACCCGGTTGACTTCGAGCTGAGCCAGACGGGCAATCTCGCCGAACTCCGCTTCGTCGAGCCCGCCGAAATCTCGCTGGGCCGCCTCACCGGTTCGCCGCCACGTTTCCTGCAATCGGCCAGCCAGGAGCGTGATGGGGATGACTGGATTTTCCGGCTCACGCTGGACCCTGGCGTGGAGGCGCGCGCCTGGGCTGATGGCAGCCGGGTCAATATTGATCTTCCCGATCCAGCTGCCGCGGACGCGAGCGCACTGCTCGCCCAGCTGGCGCAGGCCTCGGAGGCGCTGGCCGCTGAGACGCCCCCTTCGGTTCCTGACGAGTCCGTACCGGCCGCTCCATCCGGCGCAGGCACGGCTGCGGATCCTGCTGCGCACGACGTGTCTCCGTCTGACCATGCTGTCGCCGAGGTCGCTGCTGCCGAACCCAGCCCCGCCGGGGACGGAGTTTCGGTCGGACCTGTCCGTTTGACTCCGGACGTTATGCTTGAAGCCAATGCGACAATGAGCGATGAGCCTGCCGAGGAGGTGGGCTTGCCCGATCCTGTGCCTGCCGATGGCATTGTGCCGGTGTCGCTGAGCCAGTCGAATGGTGACCTGTGGATGGACTTTGACTGGGCGGGGCCGGTCGGTGCCGCTGTTTTCCGGCGGGGCACGGCAATCTGGATCGTGTTCGACGCGGCGGCCCGGCTGCAGCCTGGCGAGTTTCCGAGCGGGCCGCATGCGCATGTCCGCGAGGCCAGCATTATCCGCGGTGCAGATCATTCTGCCATGCGCCTGGTCGTCTCCGAGCTGACACAGGCTGAGGCGCGCATTGATGGCGGCCACTGGACGATCGTGTTGAGCGATAGTATCGAGGCGCCGCCCCGTCCGGTCCAGATTCGCCGTGATGTCCGCGCCGACCGCCCCGGCCGTATCCTGATGGGTATCGATGGTGCGCGCGCCATTCGCTGGGTCGAGGATCCGGTCATTGGTGATCGGATTGCCGTCGTGACCGCGACCGACCCGGTGCAGGGGCTCATCTCCCGCCGCGACTTTGTCGGTGGAGCGCTGCTGCCCTCCGCTCATGGCGGTGCGGTGGAAGTTGTCGCCGAGGACATCATTGTGACATTGACCGGGGCTGGTGCCGCGATCAGCCGGCCCGAGGGACTTGACCTGACGCCGGTGACGGGCGCCGACGGCGTGCTCGGCGTGGCACCGCCGACGGCCTCACCGGCGCTGATGGATTTCGTGGCCTGGCGTGGTGAGGGCGATTTCCCCGACCAGTGGGATGGCCGGCTGCGCAGGACCGCCATGGAGGATAGTTCGGAAGGCCGCATTGCGCTGGCGCGCTTCCTTCTGGCCCGCGGCCTCGCGCCCGAAGCCTTGGGCATGCTCGAACTGGCGATCGACTTCGAGCCGCAATTGGCGACGGATTCGCATGTTCGCACCCTGCAGGGCGTCGCCTCCTACATGATGTACCGCCTCGACGAGGCCATGGACTATCTCGCCGACCCGACACTGGCGCTGGACCCCGCGGCCGACCTGTGGCGCGGGATGACGGCTCTTCGCCTGGAGCGCTGGCCCGAAGCCCGCCGCCGTCTGCTCGCCGGGCAGACTGTCATGCCGGCATATTCGCCGGAATGGCAGGCCCGTTTCAGCGTCGCGCAAGCCCGGGCCGCGCTGGAGCTGGGTGATATCGCCGCCGCGCAGGATTATCTCTATGCCGTCGACGAGGGCAATCCGGATGCCGAGACCCGTCTCGATGCGGCTTATATTGCCGCCCGGATCGAAGCTGAGTCGGGTAATATCGACAACGCGATCCGCCGCTTTGAAGGTCTGGCGCATTCCGGCGTTCCACCGGCGGAGGCTCGCGCCCTTTACGAACTCTACCGCTTGCAGGTCGCCAATGGCCGCATTTCGCAGGAAGAGGCGATTGATGATCTGGAAAACCTGAGATTCCGCTGGCGCGGCGATACGATTGAACTGGATACGGTGCGGCTCCTCGGGGAGCTGTATGTCCAGACCGGACGTTTTGCGCTGGGTCTGGAAACCATGGCCACAGCGCAGTCGCGCTTCCCGGACACCGAGGCCGGCCAACGCATTGGCGATGATATGGTCTCGATTTTCCGCCGCCTTTTTCTCGATGGCGAGGCCGATCGGATGGATCCGGTCGAGGCTGTGGCGATCTTCTATCAATACCAGCACCTGGCTCCGATCGGTTCTGACGGAGACCGGATGGTGCGCCGCGTTGCCGACCGTCTGATCGCCTTCGATCTGCTGGGGCCGGCGGCGGAATTGCTGCAACACCAGGTCGGCTGTCATCGCATCGGGGAGGGTGGCGATTGCACCTATCGGCTGCGCGAACCGGCGGCCCGCGCCCGTGTCGCGACAGATCTGGCGGTCGTTTATCTCATGGACCACCGCTATGAGGACGCGCTCAATACAATCAACGGCTCGCGCGTTGCCGGATTGCCGGCGGATCTGGTCGACGAGCGTTACCAGCTTGCCGCCCGCGCCCTGTCTGAACTGGGCCGTCATGAGCAGGCTCTGGAGTTGATCGAGGACGACCAGTCGCCCGCCGCGGCGCGTCTGCGTGCCGATGTCGCCTGGGCCCAGCGTGACTGGCCGAATACCGGCCGCCGGCTCGAAGCCATTCTGGGCAATCGCTATCAGGACAATGCGCCTTTGACGACGTCAGAGCAGTCTGACCTGGTGCGGGCCGCGATCGCCTACAGCATGGCTGGTGACCGGGCTGCGGCCGGCCGGCTGGCCGCGCGCTATGGCGCGGCGATGGCCGAGACGGAGAGCGGCGCGGCCTTCGACGTCCTCACCGATGACGACACTCCGGCCGGCAATGTCCGCTTCTCTGACCTGGCGGCACGCATCGCCCGCATCGACACGCTCGACGCCTTCATGGAACCCTTCCGGGCCCGCTTCAATGAAACCGGCGGGCCGGCCTGAGGCGGCGCAGCGTCTCGTTGCTCTTGATGCCCCGGGGTTTGTTGTCCGCTTCGGTTTCGATGCGGTCCAGGAGAAGGGCTGTAGCTGCTATCCCAGGCAGGCCTGGTTGAAGGTCAACTCAACGTCCCGAAGCTCTGTACGAGCGACCCTGTCACCAGGCGCCAGCCATCGACCAGCACGAAGAAGATCAGCTTGAACGGGAGTGAGATCACCACTGGCGGCAGCATCATCATACCCATGGACATCAGGATGGAGGCGACGACGAGGTCGATCACCAGAAAGGGGATGAAGAGCAGGAAGCCGATCTCGAAGGCGCGGCGCAATTCCGAGATCATGAAGGCCGGCGCGACGACGAAGAAGGAGGTTTCCTCCGGCGTATCGGGCACGGCGGTCTGCGACATGTCGATGAAGAGGCCGAGATCATCCTCGCGGGTGTGCATCAGCATGAAGGTCTTCAGCGGCTCCGTTGCCGGGCCGAAGGCCTCGGTCATGCTCATTTCATTGTCGAGCAGGGGCCGCAATCCCTCATTATAGGACTGGGTGAAGACCGGGGCCATGATGAAGGCGGTCAGGAACATGGCCAGGCTGACCAGCACCGCATTGGGCGGACTTTGCTGCAGGCCGAGCCCCGTGCGCAGCAGCGAGAGCACCACGATGATCCGGACGAAACTCGTCGTCATGATGACGATGGACGGCGCCAGCGACAGAATGGTGAGCAAGGCTATGAGCTGGAGCACGCGCTCAGTCAGGCCGCCCTCCGTGCCGGTATCGATCGTGATCGACTGGGCTTCGGCACCGCCATTGACCACCAGAAAGGCGCCCAGGACGAAAAGGGTGAGATAGATCCAGAACGCCTTTTTCATCGCACGGTCTCCGTCTCGCCAATTGCCGGTTCCGGCGGGCCGCTGGCGCGGCTTTCCAGCACCGTCTCACGCTCGGCACCGAGCAGGATGACGTGCTCGCGATCGTCGGAGCGGATGATCACCACCCGGCGCCGGGGATCCACCACAAGGGTTTCCACGATCGACAGCCGCCGTGCCGTCGTCGCAACCCCGCGCAAGCCGGTCACTGTCTGCAAGATCCAGCCGCGCTGCACCGCATAGGAAAACAGGCCCAGTGCGCCGAGCAGGCCGAGCAGAACCAGCATGGCGAGGAGGTATTGGGTCCAGTTGACAATGTCGTTCATGGAATCAGCCGCATAACGCTTCACTTCGCCTTGTGGGCCGATGCGGTTAAGCCAGCGTTAACCGTGAACGCGCAGCCTGACATCCAGCAGAAAGGCGATTCGCTCATGCGTCCCGATGATGTGCCGGTTCTGGCGCTCCTGACCCAATCGATGAATTTTCACTCGCAGCGCCAGCGCGTGATCGCCGAGAATGTCGCCAATGCGAATACGCCGGGCTATGTCGCGCAGGACCTGGATCAAGCCGCGTTTCAACGCTCCCTTCAGGAAGATCTGAGCGCGCGCCGGGCGCAACGCTCGGGCGGTGCCAATCATGCCGCGCCGTCGGGCCCCGCTGCTCCGCGTCGGTGGGAATCCCGGGATGCGCCGGATTCCGAGACGACCGTCAATGGCAATTCCGTGGTTCTGGAAGAGCAGATGATCCAGGCCAATGAAAACCGGCTGCAATATGAGAGCGCCCTGAGCCTCTATCAGAAGAGCCTCGGCCTGCTGCGCATTGCCATCAAGCCTGTTCGCTAATTGGAGTTTGAAGAATGGGTAGTGCCGACGACGCCATGCAGATTTCCGCATCCGGGATGCGTGCCCAGTCGGCGCGTATGCGGATCATTTCGGAAAACATCGCCAATGCCGATTCCACGGCGCGCGAAGCCGGCGGCGATCCCTATCAGCGCCAGATCCCGGTTTTCGACAATGAGCTGGACCGTGCGACAGGCGTCAATCGTGTCCGCATGACCGATGTCGCGCAGGACCAGTCCGAATTCACGCTGGAATATGATCCCGGTCACCCGGCCGCTGACGAGAGCGGCTATGTCCGCACCTCCAACGTCAACATGCTGGTGGAAATGATGGATATGCGCGAGGCCCTGCGCACCTATGAAGCCAACCTCAACATGATTGAAAACAGCCGGCGCATGCAGGAGCGTGCGCTCGATCTTCTTCGCCGCTAGTCCGGCCCGCCCGCTCAGAACGAGCTTGAAGGAATACCAAGATGGCAGCAGATCTTTCGGCAGTACAGGCCTATCAGGCCGCCATGCGTTCGGCCCAGTCGGCTGGCGGCCAGGGCGCGGCTACCCAGGACGCGTCGCAGATCGATTTTGGCGGTCTCGTCGCAAACGCGATCAACGAGACCTCCGGCACGCTCGGCCATGCCGAACAAATGACCGCCGCCTCGGCCACCGGCCAGGCCGAGCTGATCGATGTTGCCACGGCCGTCTCCGCCGCAGAAATCTCGCTGGAAACCGTTGTTGCCGTGCGTGACGAGGTGGTCCGCGCCTACCAGGAAATCCTGCGCATGCCGATCTAGGCAGACCGCAAGCGACACAGAGCAAGGGCCGCCGGATCAGATCTGGCGGCCCTTTTTCGTGGCTGTCTGCCGCCGACGGCTCTTAGTGCCAGCCTTCGACGGGATCCAGGCCGGTTGCGCCGGCTTCG
>TARA_R110000868_G_scaffold36962_7_pt1 | contig 40520 bp, 37 predicted proteins | sample TARA_R110000868 | Tara Oceans TARA_R110000868 (sample SAMEA4397489) | marine metagenome | biome: Polar Biome; feature: [SRF] surface water layer (ENVO:00010504); material: water (ENVO:00002006), including particulate matter (ENVO:01000060) such as... | depth 5 m | reverse complement strand
CCTTCGGGCCGACCTTCGGCTCGCCGCTCGACCCGTCGACACGGCCCGAACATACCGAAATCCGGAAATTCGGCACCGCCCGGTGGACCCGTGTTCTGATCGACGCGACCCGCAACTGGACATTCGACCGCAATCCGGAATGGGACGGGCGTCGCATGTCGCCAATCGCCTCGATGGATCCGGAACTGGAGCGCCGGATTGCCGGTCGCTGGAAGGAATACGGCATCGGGATCGACTATCTCGACGACGGGATGCGCGAAAAAATGACTCTCGAAGAACTCCGAAAGAGGTTTCCCGACGTCTGAGTCCGACCCCGCTGCCCGGCCTGTCCTTCCTATCGGCGCCGCATCGCAAGACGCAGCCGGTCAAGGCAGTCCGCATGTCCCGGACGAAACGCCTGATCGACCCACCATTCCTCGACATCGGCCAGAATTTTACCGACATCAGGGCCTTCCTCCACGCCCGCGGCCATAACATCCTGACCTGTCAGCGGAAATTCGGGCGGAGCCCAGGTCGTGGTGACGTCCCAGGTCGCTTTCCAGTCCAGGGTATTTCCCGCCGCAACTGCCGGTTCGCGTGCGATCTGGTCGGCCCAGTCGAGAAGGACAAGATCGCGAAAAACGTCCTGTCCCATCGCGTAAAGCGCCCGCCGCAAGGCGAGTTCGGGCATCCCTGCGCTCGATCCGCCGCGGCTAGCAACCAGCTCGTCGAGCCGCGCTGTCTCTGCACGTGACAAACGCAGCCGGGTCGCAATCTGCGACGCTTCCTGACGGTTCGGCTGAATCAGCGCGGTAAGACGGCGGACCGGGTCCGGCGGTATACCCACCATGCCTTCAAGCGCGGCAAGCGCCTGTAGCCGGTCGGACGACCGACCCACCGGAAACAACACACGTAACACCCGGCAGTCTTCCATCAGCGTGAACACTTTGCCGGGCTCGGGAACGTTCAGGATGCGCGACAGTTCCTGCCAGATCCTTTCCCCAGACAGTTCGCCAACCTTGCTGGAGGCGTTGAGACAGGCCTCCAGAGCAGCGGGATCCGGCTCGCCTGCGGCATAAATCGCCTGAAAGCGGAAAAACCGCAGGATTCTGAGGTGATCCTCGGCGATTCGTTCGCCCGGATCGCCGATAAACCGCACACGGCCGGCATGCAGATCGGCCAGACCGTCGACATAGTCGTAGATAGTGCCATCCGGATCGACAGAGAGCGCATTGATCGTAAAATCGCGCCGCGCGGCATCCTCCGCCCAGTCCGTTGTATACCGGACCTGCGCGTGGCGACCGTCGGTCTCTGCATCGGTGCGCAACGTCGTGATCTCGAACGGCCGGTGGTCCGGGATCGCGGTGACGGTACCGTGATCGATTCCGGTCGGCACCGCCCTGATATTGCGCGCGGCCAGCAATTCGAGCACCCGCGGTGGCTCGGCATCCGTCGCGAGATCGATATCCATGACGGCACGGTTCAGGACCGCATCGCGCACACATCCGCCGATGAAACGTATGTCGGCACCGCCGGCTGTCACCGCATCGATCAGCCGAACCGTATCTTCGGCAGCCATCCATTCCGGCGGCGCAATTTTTTCAACCGGGGTCACGGGGTATCTAGACGGCAACCGTCATTGGGGCTTGTTCTGCCGCAAACGCATCTGCTCTTCTTCGAGCTTACGCTCGACTTCATTCACGTCGATACCCTTGTAGGGTTCGTCCGCAAACCTGTGCTGAAACAGCAGAAACGTCCCCACCGTCACGAACATGAGCACGAATCCGGCGGCCCAAAGCTTGCCGCGGGGCGCTTTCTTGAGATCCGGCGGGATCTGATCGCCGGTCTGCGGGTCGATCTTTGGCGTACCCGAAAAGACTCGCCACACGAACCACGCCGCAAACGGCAGCAGCAACGGAATAAAAGTGAGCAAAAGCAGACGGATCATGGCGTCCTCAACGTGTTTTTCAATGCGACGAGAAGGCGGGCCGTCAGTCCCCAGATATAGAAGTTGTCATAGGGCATAACATAAAATTGCCTTTCCAGACCTTTAATCAACCTCGTTTCGAATTTGTGATTGATCGGGTTTAGCACAAACGGAAGCGGCACCTCGAAAATGCTCTCTACCTCTCCAGGGTCAGGATCGAATTCAACGGGCGGGCGGATCAGTCCGACCACCGGCGTGACATGGAACCCCGAACCGGTCGTGCGCGTTCCCAGGCGGCCGATGATTTCGACATGCTCGCGCGGTAATCCGATCTCTTCTTCCGTCTCGCGCAACGCCGTTTCCTCGGCGCTATCGTCATACGGTTCGACTTTTCCGCCCGGAAAAGATACCTGCCCTGCATGGCTTTTCAGGTGGGCCGTCCGCTGGGTCAGCAGAACGGTAATCCCTTCGGGACGTTCCACGAGGGGCACAAGAACGGCCGCCGACCTGACCCGGCCCGGCTTGACGTCGTCGTCCTGCGCAATCCAGCCGTATTCGCCGTCGTTCAGGGATGGCGGATCGATACCCGGTCCGTGGAAAGCGCCGACGATATGGTCGCGGATGCGGACGGCATCGTTTCCGTTCAACGGATGGTCGTCAGTCATTATGGAGAGATCCGATTTCAAAAAATTCACCGCTGCTCCAAACACCGAGAACGCCGGGCGAACTCTCGTCGCGCGGCTCTGCAATCTCGACGAGATCATAGAAAACAGCGCGCCCGATCAACGCGTCCAGCCCGTCCCTTATCTTAATATAGGGCGCCGGTTCTCCCGAATCAGGATCGACTTCCACACGGATGGGATTTTCGGGCCCGGCGGTCACAATTTCGTCAAGATTCGTGCGAAATATGAGATTTTGCCGGCCGCCGGTCCGGTCGATCGTCATCTCGACGGCGGCGAAGGGCGCGTCATCGACCTGGATACGACACATTTCAGCCGGCGTGATCAGCCAGAAATCGCCGGAATCGTCGCGTTGCAGCACCGAGGCGAACAATTTGACCAGTGGCATACGGCCGATCGGCGAGCCCATGTAATGCCACGTACCGTCCCGGGCGATGCGCATATCGATATCGCCGCACATCTGCTGTCCGTCCGCAGGTTCGGAAGAAATGCCACCTTTGGTCTTGCTTTGCGACAGGGTGCGTTCAAGATTACTAAGAGAAGATGCCGACATAGGCCTTACATACCCTATTTCAGAGGATCATCGTGACCGATATTCAAACCACCGCAGATACTGCTTCTTCGGCCGGCGATCCGCCTGCCCGGCTCGTTTCGGAGATCGAAGCCCTTGGCCAGCGCATGGCCGCCGTCAAAGAAAATATCGGTCGCGTCATTTTCGGCCAGCATGACGTTATAGATCAAACACTTATTACGCTTCTTGCCGGAGGACATGCGCTTCTCGTCGGCTATCCCGGGCTTGGTAAAACCCGGCTGGTCGACGCACTGGGCACAGTTCTCGGGCTTGAAGACAAGCGGGTTCAGTTCACGCCCGACCTCATGCCGCCCGATATTCTGGGGTCGGAAGTGCTCGAGGAAGACGATTCCGGACGGCGTTCGTTCCGCTTTATCAAGGGGCCGATTTTCGGACAACTTCTGATGGCGGACGAAATCAACCGCGCCAGCCCCCGCACCCAGTCGGCACTGCTGCAGGCCATGCAGGAATATCAGGTCTCCGTGGCCGGCGAAAATCATTCCCTGCCAAAGCCGTTTCACGTGCTTGCCACGCAGAACCCGCTTGAACTCGAAGGCACGTATCCGCTGCCGGAGGCGCAGCTCGACCGCTTCCTCCTGCAGGTCGACGTCGGATATCCGGACGCGGAATCGGAGAAGAAAATGCTGCTCGCGACCACCGGCATCGCCGACGCGAAGGCGGAACAGGTCCTGACCGCCGACGACCTGATGGCGGCGCAGAAACTCGTTCGCTCGGTGCCTGTCGGCGACGCCGTTGCGGATGCGATCCTGAAACTGGTGCGCGCCGGCCGGCCGAACGAATCGGGCGATCCTGAAATCAGCAATCACCTTTCCTGGGGACCCGGTCCACGGGCGAGCCAGGCGCTGATGCTGGCGACCCGGGCCCGCGCGCTTCTCAATGGCCGGTTCGCTCCGTCGGTGGACGATGTGATCGCGCTGGCCCCGCCCGTGCTGCGTCACCGGATGGCGCTGACGTTTTCGGCACGCGCGGACGGCATCACCGTGGACGACATTATTTCGCGTCTGTGTGCGCCACTCGGGTGAGTCCGCCCAAACCCGCCATAAACGATGCGCTGGTGCCGTCGGGCGTCCGCCGGCATGCGGAAGAAGCGGCATCGTCGCTGCCGCCGCTGCTGGTCAAGGCGGAACGCGTCGCTACGATCGTCGCGCAGGGAGAGCACGGGCGGCGGCGCGCCGGTACCGGCGACAGTTTCTGGCAATACCGCCGCTATCAACCCGGCGACCCGGCACAGAGCATCGACTGGCGGCAATCGGCCAAAACCCAGCTCGCTTACGTGCGCGAAAACGAATGGGAGGCCGCGCAGAACATTTATCTCTGGGCGGACCGGTCGGCCTCGATGAACTGGCACTCAGATCCCGAACTGCCGACCAAGGCGGAACGCGCTGCGGTGATCACGCTTGCGATTGCCTCCCTGCTCATCCGCGGCGGCGAACGCATTTCCAGGCTCGGGACGGGACAACGCCCCGCCCGTGGCCGTGCCGTGTTGTCCCGCATGGCGGCCGAACTGACGCTCGAAGGCGTCACCGGGACCGGCATGCCGCCGGTGGAACAATTACGGCGGCATAGCCGGATCGTGATGACCGGCGATTTTCTCAACCCGATTGAAGAGATAGAGCCCATCGTGCTGGCCTACGCGCAGCAGGGGAACAGCGGTCATATCGTCCAGGTTTGCGACCCCGCTGAGGAAACCCTGCCCTTTATCGGCCGGACCCGCTTCGAAGGGCTTGAAGGCGAAGGCGCCGCCCTGATCGGCCGCGCCGAAGCCGTGCGCGACGAATACACGGCGCTGATGAATGCCCACCGCGCGGCACTGTCGGATATCTGCCGGTCCAATGGCTGGACGTTCTCGGTCAACCGGACCGACATGCCGGTCGAAACGACCCTGCTGACGCTGCATATGCTCATGTCCGAAATGGAGCGCGCATAATGCTGACGCTCGGGGGGCTCGCCTTTACATCGCCCTGGCTGCTGACCGCGCTTATCGCGCTTCCGGCGCTCTGGTTTCTGCTGCGTGTGACGCCGCCCTCGCCGCGTTTCGTCAGCTTTCCCCCGATGCGCCTGCTGCTTGCGCTGCGTCCGAACGAAGAAACACCGGCCCGGACACCCTGGTGGCTGATCCTGCTCCGCATGTTTCTCGCGGCCCTGGTAATTCTGGCGTTATCCCACCCACTCCTCAACCCGGCAACTGCGCTTCGCGGATCAGGACCCATGGTTCTGGTAATCGACGACGATTGGGCGTCTGCCGCAAACTGGCCGCTGCGGCTCAAAAAAATCAACGAGCTTCTCGACCAGGCGAAACGGGAAAACCGCTCGGTCCATGTATTGCCGACGTCCCCCAAAACACCGGGCGAACCGGTTCAGGTCAGCAATCTTCTGCGCGCCGACGATGCCCGCCGGATCACGACCGGTCTTCGGCCCAAACCGTGGCCGGCGGATCGCGCGCAGGCGCTAACCGCAATCCGCGCCGTCACGATGAACGGATCTGCGCATATCGTCTGGCTGGCAAACGGTATCGGAGATCCGGATGCCGCGCCGCTCGCCGAATATTTGCAGACCCTGGGCAGCCTGCAGGTCATAGAACAGCCGGCACCGGCGCGCGCACGCCTTATCCAGACGCCGAAAATGGAAAACGACGTGCTGAACGTCCCGGTCCTGCGTATCGCGGGCCCCCAGGAACAATCCGCCTGGGTGCGGGCGGTTTCGGAAGACGGCCGGCTGATCGGTCGCGAGCAGGCGCTGTTCGCGCGGGGCGACGGCGCGACATCGGTCAGGCTGACACTGCCCGGCGAATTGCGCAACGACGTCGCCCGGATCGAAATCGAGGGCGGGCAGAACGCCGGCGAAGTATTCCTGATGGACGAGCGCTGGCGCCGCCGCCCTGTCGGTATCGTATCGGGCGATATCGCGGAAGCGGAACAGCCGTTGCTGTCGTCGATCTACTATCTGGAACGCGCATTGCGTCCCTTTGCCGAAATCAGGCGCGGCACCGTTTCGGCCCTCTTCAACCGTAAACTTGCGGTCGTCGTGCTTGCCGATATCGGCAAGCTGGTTGATTCAGACCGTCAGGCCCTCGACGCCTGGATGAAGGAAGGCGGCGTCACGCTGCGCTTTGCCGGCCCGCGTCTCGCCGCCGGCGGAGACGACCTGATCCCCGTAAGCCTGCGCGGCGGCGGGCGGGCATTGGGAGGCGCAATGTCCTGGTCCGAACCGGCACGTCTGCTGCCGTTTGAAGAAACCAGTCCATTCGCCGGGCTAGATGTGCCTGCCGACGTTCGCATCAACCGTCAGGTCCTCGCGGAACCGGCGCTCGACCTGAACCGGAAAACCTGGGCGCGGCTGTCGGACGGCACCCCGCTGGTTACGGCCGAAAAACGCGGACGCGGCTGGCTCGTTCTGGTGCACACCACGGCGAATACAGACTGGTCCAACATTCCGCTGTCGGGCCTGTTCGTCGACATGTTGCGTCGTATCGTAGGGTTAAGCGCGGGCGTGGTCAGCGAAGACCAGACGAACGTGTTGCCCCCGCTTCAGACCCTGGATGGGTTCGGCAGGCTTGGGTCGCCATCCACGGACGCGATCAGCATTCCTGCGAACGGATTCAGCGCCGCGCGCCCGGGCCCCGCCACGCCGCCGGGCTATTACGGGCTCGATTCAGGGCAGCGGGCGCTTAACCTGGCCAGCGCGGTAACGTCGTTGCAGCCGATGAACGACCTGCCCGCGGGGGCGGAACGCGCCGGCTTCGTGTCCGCGCCGTCGGTCGATTTCAAACCCTGGCTGCTGCTGGCAGCGCTGATCCTTGCCATGATCGACCTGATAGTCAGTTTTTTCCTGCGGGGAATCGGCGATCTTCGGCGTTTCGGAAAATCTTCCGCCGCGATGCTGCTGGCGGGTATTTTCCTGCTCCCGGCTGCAGATCCGGCGGGTGCACAGCATACTCCCGTCCCAGCAGCGCGCGACCGGACGACGCCGGCGCCGAGCGGTCCGGATGCGACTGCCCTTGCTGCCACCCTGAAAACCCGGCTTGCCTTCGTCGTGACCGGCGACCGCGCGCTCGACGACATGTCTCTTTCGGGCCTTCGGGGACTGAGCGATATCCTGCGCCGCCGGACGGCAATCGAGCCGGCGGAGCCGCTGGCCGTGAACATCGAGACCGACGAGCTGACGTTTTTCCCATTGCTTTATTGGGCGGTCTCGCCCCGTCAACCGCTCCTGACGGATACTGTGCGCGGCAAGCTCAATCAGTATCTGAAAACCGGCGGCACGATTCTCTTCGACACACGCGAACGCGGTGGATTTGCCTCCAATGCGACCGGCGGCGTCGGGGCGGCCGGGCTTCACCTGCGGCGGCTGATGCAGGGGCTGGATGTGCCGGCACTGACCCACGCCCCCCAGGACCACGTGCTGACCAAGGCCTTCTATCTGCTGAACGACTATCCCGGCCGCTGGGCCGGCGGCCCCCTTTGGGTCGAGCGGCGGGGCGGACGCCACAATGATGGCGTATCGTCCGTCATCATCGGCTCGAATGACTGGGCCGGCGCCTGGGCCGTCGACAGTTTCGGGCGGCCGATGGCCGCCGTCGTTCCGGGTGGCGAGCGCCAGCGCGAAATGGCCTACCGGTTTGGCGTGAACTGGGTGATGTACGCCCTGACGGGCAACTACAAGACCGACCAGGTCCACGTGCCTGCGATCATAGACCGCCTGGGGCAATAGAATGTTCAGTATTGCCTTTACCCCGATGTTCTCCTGGCCGGTGCTTGCCGCACTTGGCGCAGTCGCGCTGGTTCTGTGCGGGTTCGGGTTCTGGCGCCGGGCCCGGGGGACCGGCCTGCGCCTTCTGACATCCGCCGTATTGCTGGCGGCAATGGCCAACCCGGTTCTGGTCGAACAGGAGCGGATTCTGAACAGGGACGTGGTCGCTGTGGTTGTCGACGAATCGGCGTCCCAGAAGATCGGGGAACGCGCGGCCCAGACGGAAAAAGCCCTCGCCGACCTCACGGAACAGCTAGAACGCATGCGCGACGTGGATATACGCGTCATCCGCGCGGGTGCGAGCGACGGAAGCCGCAAGGTTCCGGTCGATGGCACGCGATTGTTCGAAGACGTCCAGCGTGCGATGGCCAGCGTGCCGCGCAACCGCATCGGCGGTACCTTCCTGATTACCGACGGCCAGGTTCACGACGCATCGCCCGAGGGGACGAAATCCCCCCTGCCCGGACCGGTTCATACGCTGCTGACCGGCTCGCCGACAGAACGGGACAGGCGGCTTTTGATCGAAAACGCTCCCCGTTTCGGCCTGGTCGGAAAAACCGTCGAAATCGAGGTTATGGTGCGCGATCACAACGGGCCGGCCGGCGACGGTACAGCCCGGGTCACCATCGTTCAGCACGGAAAACCGGACCGCATCGCCACCGTTCCCATCGGACGGCCGCATAAAATAAAACTCGATATAGATCACGCAGGCGCAAATATTCTGCAGCTGGAAGTCTCGCCCCTCGACGGCGAGATAACCGCCGCCAACAATCGCGCCGTCGTTCAGGTGAACGGCGTTCGCGAACGGTTGCGGGTCCTCCTCGTTTCGGGCGAACCGCATCCCGGCGAACGTGTTTGGCGCAATTTCCTGAAGGCCGACCCGTCGGTGGACCTGGTTCATTTCACCATCCTGCGCCCGCCGGAGAAACAGGACGCAACACCGGTTCGCGAACTGTCCCTGATCGCTTTCCCCATCCGCGAACTGTTCGAGGTCAAGATCAAGGAATTCGACCTCATAATTTTCGACCGGTACCGCCGCCGCGGCGTGTTACCCGGGATTTACCTCGAGAACATCGTTCGTTATGTCGAAAACGGCGGCGCGGTCCTCACCGCGGCGGGCCCGGCCTTCGCGACGCAGATGAGCCTGTCGCGATCTGCGCTCGGTGACATCCTGCCCGGCGCACCCACCGGCAATGTAATCGAACAGGGCCTGAAGCCTTCGATCACAGAAAGCGGCAACCGCCACCCGGTGACCGCCGACCTCGCCGCCGCAGGCGACGCCGTTCCGCGGTGGGGCCGCTGGTTCCGCCAGATCGAAGCGACCAAAACGCGGGGCCATACGCTTCTGAACGGCGTCGGCGACCGGCCGCTCCTGATCCTCGACCGGGTCGGGGAAGGACGCGTGGCACAGCTTTTGAGCGACCATATCTGGCTTTGGGCAAGGGGTTTCGAGAACGGCGGACCGCATTCCGAGATTCTCCGCCGCCTCGCGCACTGGCTCATGAAGGAACCGGACCTCGAAGAGGAAAATATCCGGGCGGTGGTAGAGGGCAACGAACTGGTGGTGATCCGCCGCAGCGTTTCCGATGAGCACCCGGACGTCGAAGTGACTCTGCCATCGGGGGCAACCCGAACCGTCACGCTGAAAAAAGGTTCCGGCGGGCGCGCGCGCGGGACAATTCCTGCGGACGAGGTCGGCATTTACCGGCTCAATGACGGTACGCGAACAGCGGTTGCCGCGGTGGGCAACGTCAATCCGAAAGAATTCTCTGATATGCGTGCAACGCCGCAGCTTCTGAGCCCGATGGCAGCCGCATCCGGCGGCGGTATCCACTGGCTTGCGGACAGCGCACCGACTTTGCGCCGGGTGCGGGCAGACCGGAAACCTTCGGGATCGGACTGGATGGGGGTCGTCTCCAACCGGGATTTCCGGGTCGCGAGCGTTCGCGAAACGCCGATGCTTCCCGCGCTGCTGGTTCTGCTCCTGGGTCTCGGCGCCCTGATCGCGGCGTGGCGCCGCGAGGGAAGCTAACCCGGGGTTTTCGCAGCGTTATTCAAAAGCGTCCGGTACATCCGGCGGAGATACGATTTCAAAACCGGCAATTCGTCTTCCGAAAAATCCTGAACCGCCATGTCCCGGATTTCCAGCGCGCGGGGCGTCAACCGGTCGACGATTTCCTGTCCGGCGCGGAGTATGACGACATCGACGGTTCTGTTGTCGCTGTCGGACCGGATACGGGAAACCAGACCGCGATCCGCCATCCGGCCGACAAGCCGCGACAACGTCGACGTCTTGACGCTTGTCGCCTTGGAAAGCGCCACAAGGTTATGATCGCCGACATGGGACAGCACGAACAGCACCCGCCACATTTCCATGCTCAGATTTTCTTCTTTCAGATAGGGGGCAATGTTCTGGTCCATCAGACTTCCGACACGATGGGCAAGATAGGGCACAAAATCTTCAAGAATTTGCGGTTCGTCGAATTCGTCAGGTACGCTCATAAGGCGGTTCGCCGGCTCCGTTTAAAAATGCTCACCCGATCGGCAGTCCGGGCGTAAACCCGTCCGTCCGAAGTTTCAACAACGACAACGTTTTCATATAAAATTATTGCACATTCAACGAATTGACTGATACCATCGGGAATGGTTTTATTGAGACCATCGACGCTTCCCTGATCGTCGAAATCAAACGAGTGGGCGAAACGGATACCACCGATTTGTAAAAGGGAACACGCTGAATAAAAAATCACGGGAGAACATCATGAACACACCTGAAGTTGAATTCGCCAAAGATCCGGCCCTCAAACTGAATTTCCTGTCGCACGGCACGCTGGAATCCAAGAACCTCGAAGAAGCCCGAGAGTTCTATACGGAGTTCCTCGGCCTTGAGGTCGTGCGCACAAGTCCGATTTCATTGCTGATCCGCCTGGGCGGCGCGAATACGATCGCCGTCGTCGAGCAGAAGAACCGCGACGACGAGCAGATGCCCATGCTGAACCACAACGGCCTCGACGTCGAAACACAGGAAGAAGTCGATGCCGCCTACCAGACGGTTATCGAGCAGAAGGAGAAATGGGGACTGCACAAAATCAGCAAACCCCTGCTGCAACACGGTACCTACAGCTTTTTCTTCTGGGATAAAGACAACAATTGCTGGGAAATCCTGACCAACCCGCAGGGCGGCTATAGCTGGCTGTTCGAAAAGGGCGACCTGGAAGGAAAAGGCCACATGGACAAGAACTTCGCCCGACCGAGCTAATTCTTCGTCGGGGATCGATCCATCATGCTCCCGAAGGCGGGATGGCGCGTATTAGTGCCGTCCCGCCTTTTCCATGCGAGCGCCCTGCCCTCGCCGGAAAACGACAGGAACCGACGCGATGCAGAACCCCACGATTTTCGGTTTTCCTCAGAGCACCTATGTCAGAACAGTCCGGCTGACATGCGAGGAGAAAGGGATCAGGTACGAGCTTGTACCCTTGGGCTTCAGTTCGGACACCCTTCCCGAGCGGCATCCTTTCCGTCGAATACCAACCTTTCAGCACGACGATTTCTGCCTCTACGAGGCAAGCGCTATCTGCCGGTACATCGATGCCGCGTTCGAGGGGCCGCCACTTGTCCCCGCAGATGCCCGCAGCGCGGCGCGGATGGAACAATGGATCAGCGTCATCAACGCCTATCTGGATCCGCCGGTCATTCGGGGGATCGTTATAGAGCGGATCACCCGTCCGCTTCAGGGACTTCCCGTTGACGAGGAAAAATGCCGGTCCGCCAAACCGCGCGCCGTCCACGCTCTCGGTGTGATCGAGACCGCGCTTGACGGGCAGGTCTTTCTTGCCGGCGACGGCGTGTCGCTCGCCGATTTTTTCCTGCTGCCGATTATTTACTATCTTCGCCAATTGCCGGAAGGAATTGAAATTCTACCCGCATATCCGCATCTTGAAACGTGGTACCAGCGCATGCGGGAGCGGCCCAGCTGCGACGCGACCGCACCTCCCCCGCCGGGCACGAGACAGCGGTCGGGATAACCCAAACCGGGCCGGATTGTGCGGCACAGATCAGGCGCGGTCGGACCGCCCCGGTTTATGGGCTGTTTTTGCCGCCACGGGCAGTCGGATAACCGCCCGCGTCCCGAAACCGACACGGCTCCAGAGCTGGAACGTCCCGCCGTGGAGTTCCGCCAACGATTTGGTAAGCGGCAAACCCAGGCCGGTACCGTTTTCGCCGGGAGCAAAAGAATTTTCCGCCTGCACGAACGGTTCGAGGACGCGCGGCAGATCGTCCCGGGATATACCGATACCGGTGTCGACGACGGCGATTTTTACATGCTCCGAACCGGCGCGGGTTGCCGTGATCCGCACGCGCCCGTCGCCGGGCGTGAACTTTATTGCGTTCGACAGCAGATTCATCAGCATCTGTTTGAGCATGCGGAGATCGACCCGCATGACAGGAAGATCGTCGCTAAGTCTGGTTTCCACGGACACGCCTGCATCTTCCGCACTCTGCCGTACGATCCGGACGCTGGCATCAACCGCCTCGGCAAGGTTCACCGTCGTCAGGCTCAGGGTCAATTTTCCGGCCTCGATCTTTGACAGATCGAGAATATCGTTGATCACATATAACAGGTGCATTCCGCTGTCGTGGATATCCTTGGCATATGCCGTGTAGTGCTCGTTCCGGATTTCACCGAACATCTCGTTCCGCATGATTTCGGAGAATCCTATAATTGCGTTCAGCGGCGTTCGAAGTTCATGACTCATATTCGCCAGAAACTCGCTCTTGGACTTGTTCGCGATCTCGGCCGATTCCATCGCTCTGACGAGTTCGCGTTGTCCCTCGCGCTGTTCGGAAATGTCGCGAAGAATGACCAATGCGCCACGTGTGCCTTTCCAGTTGATCGACGTAACAGAGACGCTCGCCCAGAACTCTTCGCCGTTCAAACGCAGGCGTTTCTGATCCAGGCGTAGGGTTTCCTCGACTCCCGAGAACGCACGGCGCTGATTCATTTCGAGTATGGGACCTATATCCGGGTGTACCAGCTCAAAAATAGACCGTCCGACAAGTTCGCTTTCGTCTTTCGCACCGAACAGTTCAACTGCCGCACTATTTGCGAGAACAATTTCCGAATCGACGTGCACGTAAATTCCGTCCGGGGATGACGAAAGAAGTTTTCGGTACTGTTCCTCGCTTTCAATCAACGCATTCTGCGTTTCGACCCGTTGCGTAATATCCCGTTTGATTGCGACATAGTTCTCAATTTCGCCATTCTCGTTGAACACCGGCGATATTGTCGCTTCCTGTTCGTATTCCGTCCCGTCCTTGTGCCGGGCCCGGAGCAAGCCCGACCAGGGCGTCCCGGCGCGCACAGTATTTTCGATATGCTCATAGATTTCCGGATCGTAGTCCGAGGGACGGAACATATTACCGGGACGGTTACCCACGACATCGGCGGACGAATAGCCGCTCATTTCCTCGAAAGCCGGATTGACATACGTGAGCCTGAAAGCCGCGTCGGATAATTCTATCGAATCTGCCGCCTGATCGAGCACCGCGCCGAATATTGCCTGTTGCCGCTCGGCATGAACTCGCTCCTCGATATCCCGGACGACAATCAAAACTGCCGCATCACCTTCCCATGTGATCCTGCAAACGGCGCTCTCGCAATGGCGGGTGACGCCGTCGCGCCGGACATACTTGTATGCCTCGTAATCGGACGGCTCCGAAGAGGTCATCCTCTCGCGCCGGCTCAGCATTGCAACACGGTATTCGTCTTCGACGAGGTCGAGAACCGCCACACCAATCAGTTCTTCCGGCGTCGAGACACCGAACATTTTCGCTGCCATCTCATTGGCAAAAACAATTACCCCGCCACGGTCCACGAGAACGGTATCCGGGGAAACCTGCACCAGTTTCCGGTAACGTTCTTCGCTGGCATGCAGATCGTGTTCGGCCTTTTTACGGTCTGTGATATCCGTATAGATACCGACCGTATATCCTTCCTGGGTGCGACGCTCGGTGACCAGCAGCCATCTGTTGGCAAAGGTGTGAATTTCATAGGACCCCTTCGCTTCCTGATGTTTCTGCAAACGTTCGACGACCCAGCCCGCGACCTGTTCATCGTTCATCCGCTGCCGCAGACTGGCCGCAGCCTGTTCTATAAGGTCCGAGAACTCGAGGCCCGACCGGATGACCTGATCGCGCCGCGGATGGTCTTTTACGAACTGGTCATTCCACAGAACGAGACGATCATCGGAATCCCACAGGGCGAACCCGTCCGACAGGCTGTCTATCGCCTCGGTCAGCCAACGGTACGCCTGCGCAGCCCGTTCCTCGGCCTGTTTCCGGGACGTGATATCGACGAAGATTCCGTCCCACACCGTTGCACCGTCGTCGCGCCGCCGGGACCTTGCCAGGCTTCTGATCCAGACAACCTCTCCGTCCGGTTTGACGTTTTGGACCTCGATATCGAACGGCACGCTTGGGTCCATCGATGCTTTCAGCGCTAGTGCAAACCGTTCCCGGTCATCGGGATGCACCCGTTCTGTCAGAAGCCTGCCATCCTGTTTTACGTTCTCCGCTTCGACCCCGTGGGTTTCGAAAACCCCCTTGCTGACATAAGGGTAGACGATCGTGCCGTCCGGATACATGACGCGCTGATATACGGCGCCGGGCAGATTCCCGGCGATGGTATGATAGCGGCGCTCGGTTTCCCGCAAGGCGAACTGGGCGCGCTTTCGCGACGTCAGATCTCGCAAAACGCTTAGAACGGCCGGTTTCCCGTTCCATTGTATGTATGTATGCCGGACCTCGACATTGACCATCCGTCCGTCAAGCCTCATCCGCTGCTGTTCCTCTGGCGGAAAAGTGGCCTGCTCGTTCAGGACTTTATCGAAACGGGAAAACACGGATGCCTGTTCTTCCGGGGGGATGAAGTCGTTGGCATTACGGCCGATGAGATCAGTATGGGTTTCCCCGCCGAGCAGCTGGATGGCTGCCGGGTTCAGATATGCGTATTTTCCGCCGCTCTGAATGACAACGCCGTCGGGGAGTGTCTCCAGCAGGCGGCGGTGGCGGTCCTGGGTTTCGAAACTTTCCGCTTCCCGCCGTTTTAACTCGGTGATGTCCGAATAGACGGACACTATTCCCCCGTCCGACGTTCGGCGCTTGCTCTGCTGAATACACCGTCCATCGGGATATTGAATTTCATGCAGCGACGGGACCTCCTCATGGCGTGAAATCGCCTGATGAAGAAGTGTCTCCGTGTCCACCCCCGAGGCCTCCCATACATTGCGGTTGAGAGTTTCCCGGACGATATCCTCAAACGTTAGACCTACCTTGATGAAATCGGCAAGACGCGGCCAGATCCGGCTCCTGTAGTTTTCGTTGAAGAGAATCAGGCGCCGGTCGGCATCGAAAAGGGCAAAACCTTCCGACATCGTCTCGATCGCTTCTACCAGGCGCTGCTGCGCTCCATCCTCCGCCTGGGCGAGTTCGGCATGAGGACCGAGAATATCGCTGATGTCGGAGACAACGCATAAGGTCCCTGCTTGCTTCCGCCACGATATCCGTCGCGCCGACACACCGATGGAAAGCGTATCTCCGCCGTATTTTTCAACCGTTAGCCTGCCTGTAAGGGTCGCGGCGGCGCCTGCGGTCAATTCGTTGCAGATCCGGCGCAGTTCCGTCCGCGAAGCGGCAGACATAAAATCGGAAATATCCCTGCCGACGAGGGCTGACGGGGATGTCGCCCCGAACAGTTCTGCGGTAATTTCGTTCGTCTGTACGATTGTCTGCGTTGAATCCAGAATCAGGACTGCGGACGGAGACAACGCGCAAAAGTCTGTCACGGCCTGATCGGACGCAAGAACGGCTTGGGACCCCGGTCCCGTAAGATGGTCGGTCGAAACCGCCAATATGCCCATCCCGTCAACCGCTGGAAGCGGTAGGATTCAAATTTTGCCTCGAAAGGCGCCGTGAACACACTCCGACCGGGCAAATCACTGCCCTGCCGGTTCCCGCCACATTCAATTAATGCATCTCAACAGGTTAAAATGCAATTATCGTTCAACAACTTCGCCTGCAGCATTCCCCAATTGCGCCGCACCGATACCTGACGCCGATATGTTCCGTCGGCGTCCGATATCTAATTTGTTGAGTGCACTATTACCGCCCGGGATGAACGCGCCGGGGTCTGTGTCCGGGTCAGATACGACCGCGTTGCCGGGCGAATGCCAGCCCCGCAAGCATGACAATTAACATGCCGGGAGGTTCAGGCACTTCGATCTGGACACTGAATTCGCCGGGAAGAGATGTCGACGTCATCGTCACGATCAGATCGTTGAAATCCTGATCGGAATAGCCGGTGCGGCTGAGATCTTCGAACGCGAACGTATGAAGGCCGCCGGCCTCGAAACTCAGCATCTGGTCGAAAGAACCCGGATTGGCATCCGCGACGGAAAACAGCGGATCGGGGCGGCTTCCGCCGTAAAATGCCGATGGGTCCTCGAGTACCGCCTGGAGTGTATCGTTCGGGATCAGAAACAGGCCGAGTTCAGTGCCCGCCGCAACGTCGACCGAAGACGTCGCACCGATATCGATCTCGCGGTTGTCGAAGACGACGGTTGCCGTCGCAAGCGCCTGCAAAGCCCAGTTCTGGCGATCCGAAACAGGGTCGGCCGTGACCGCAGACCGGTCGAATACGCCGAATGAAAACTGATACCCGCCCAGATCGCGGATAAACGTGAAGTGGAGGCGGGTTGCCCCGCCTGCCAGGCCGGGGACCGTAAATCCTTCGGAGGACAATTCGATTGCGGTATCCGACGTATCGTAGCCGACACCGGACAGGGCCTGGCTGACAACACCGTAATTTCCGCCGTCGAAATAACGGATGGTATCGGCACGGGAAGACGCGGACGCAACCGAAAGCGCGGCCGCGAACATGCCAATGTATGTACCAGTCCGGAACGAACTACCCACTGCCTAACCCTCCACGCGTCCTGCCTACGCGACGCGAAGCGGTATTCTGACAAGCCAGAAGGACATTTGCAAGCTTCGCAAGCTTGCAGAATTTACGTTAACCTATTGAAAACCAAGGCCTGTACAGATCGACAGGACGAATGACTGGACAAGATAAACATCGGCCATCGCCGGCACCGCTACCGCGCCGATAAGCAGGAGCGCCCCAACCAGTAGATATTCTGGCTTCACGCTGCGCTTTACTCTGCCGGTTTTATCTTCTGTCGCATCCGTCATACCCATAAAGTAATACGACATCGCCATTATTCAAAGAAAGACATCGGTTGCCCGTTCGATTTACGATTTATAATGCAGAGCCGGAACCTTCTGTCCGCCGCATGCGAAAAACGCATAGCGTAATTCCGTAACAGACGTTGAAAACACCACGCCAATAAGATACTGTCTGATCAGTATGTAAATTAATGGGTCGCATGGAAATTCAAACCGAAAACAGCATTGATAGTGCGGGCGAAAGCGCCAGTCGCGATCGCCCCGCGACCAAGCGCGAACAGCGGGCGGCAAGTATCGATGCCCTGCTGACCAAAGCGCTGACGCTGTTTATCACGCAGGGATATCATGCGACAACGGTCGAGGAGATCGCACAGGCGGCCAACCTGACAAAGGGCGCGGTCTATTTCTACTTTAAAAGCAAAGCCAACGTTCTTAAGACCCTGCTCGACCGAACGGAAGAACTGACGGTCGAGCCGACGCTGGCGGCCATGAAATCGGCTGGCAACGATCCGCGGGATCGCCTGAACGCCTTTGTCCGGTCGCAATCCGTTATCGGCGCCGAAAAAACCGAATATATGCTGCTCGCCATTCTGATGAGCGCAGAATTCAACGGTTCCGGCGACGAGATCGAGAAACGGCTTATGGAATTGATGGCGCGGATGGAAGACGCCCTGCGCGATACCGTCAAAGTTGGCCAGGCAACCGGCGAATTCCGCAAAGGCATTGGCGCCAACGAACTCGCCAGCGTCATTATGGCAACCAATAAAGGATGCTATGTTGAATGGTATATGCGGGGCGGCGACCTGGACGGTCATGATTTCGCCCGGGCGTTCCGGGACTTCGTATTTAACGGGGTAGCATTGGAATAGACGGCCGGACAGCCATTCGGCAGTGACCATGCATACGATAACTTTCGCACACGACTACGACCTACAACCTGATTGAAAGGCCAAACAAATGGCGACAGCTATTAAGGATATCCAGGAAGACCCACGGGAGCGCGCCCTGCAGGAACGCGTCGCAACCGGATATCAGCTTGAAGATATCGAGGAAATGACCCCGCGCTACAGGAACGTGCTGGTCAACACGGTACATATCGCGGCCGACCTTGAAGTCGTCACCCTTCCGACGTATTCGCCGGCGATCAAGACGTCGCCGACGCTCGAAGACAAAATCGCCATCGCCGCCGCGTGCCAGGACGAACTCGGGCATGCTCAGATGATGTACCGTATTCTCGAGGATTTCGGCTACGACACCCACAGCTTCCTGTTCGATCGCGACCCGGAAGAATGGCGTACGTTCCAGATGCTCGAATTCCCGCACGAGGATTACATCGAGTCCGTGGTGTCCATGTGCTACGGCGACCGCGCCGGTTACATCACCACTGTCGACCTGGAGGAAAACTGTTCCTACGCTCCCTTCGCGCGGTCGCTGCGCAAGGTCAATTACGAAGAGACCTTCCATGTCAGTCACGGCGAACGCTGGACCAAATTTTTCTGGAACCAGTCGGAATCCAGCCGCAAGCGCGTCCAGGAAATGGTCGATTTCTACTTCCCACTCTGCGCCGCCTGGTTCGGCATGCCCGACAATCTGAAAACACGGACGGACCAGCTTGCTTACCGAATTCGCGGCGCGTCCAATGACGAGATGCGTCAGAAATGGCTGTCCCGCATCGTGCCCTATTCCGAAGAAGTCGGGATTAAGGTTCCTGCGCATTTCGACGAGGAACAGGGCAAGTACGTTCTCGACTACGAGGCGCCGATCTATCTCGACGAAGAAAAACGTCAATGGGATTACGATCGGCAGATCACCTGGGAAGAACAGCTCAAGATCTGGAAAAAGGGCTCGCAACACAAGGTCCCGTCGATCAGCCGGGTTATGTCCGAAGTCTGGGGCAAGGACCTCTGGTAGGCACCGGGCATATCCACTGGAACGAGGAAGACTGACACTATGACCGAAGCGTCAACCCTGCCGTCCCGCGAGGACGTCGTCGAAGCGCTGGAGGCTGTGCACGATCCGCATGTGCCTGTCAGCCTCCGGCGCATGGGCATGCTTCGGGATATCGACATCGATGCCGACGGCGTTGTCAGCGTTCAGGTGTGTATTCCCTGTATGGGATGTCCCGGTGTCGGGATGCTCCGTGAAAACGTACGCGAGGCTGTCCTCGTCGTCCCCGGCGTTACTGCCGTGGTTGTCGAGGAAGGATGGCACCTGCCCTGGGCGCGCGACATGATCGACCCTGACGTGCAGGACATGATGCGGGCCAACGGTATTCAGGTTTGACCGAGAGGAATTGAAGATGGCGACGAAAACAGCAGCGAAGAAGGCCCTCAAAACGGGGACCAAGGTAAAATCGAAGAAAAAGATCGACCAGAAACGCGAACGCGGCGGCAAGGATCCGAAATATTACGAGGTTTTCGCACGCAAGGATTCGGATTCAGACCTGTCCCATGTGGGCTCGGTGGAAGCGCCGAACGACGAACTTGCACAGGTCCGGGCCTGGTATATTTACGACCAGCATAGCTGGCGTGAGATGTGCGTCGTACCACTGGATTCGATCATAACCGTCACCGAAGAAGGCAAGTCCGCCAAAATCAAGATGGGCTGACGCAGAAATACAAGGAAATCGACAATGGCTTACACTCCCGGAAATACCGGCTCGAAGCTGGATGAAAATTTTGAAAACGATCTGCTGGCAATCGCAGATACCAGACTGGTTCTCGGTAACTGGTATGCGGAATGCGTGATGAACGGCCGGTCGTTGCCCGATTTCGCGGCGATCCTCGGTATGTGCACGTCCAATTACGGCCATACGCGTGCTATCTATCAGTATCTCGCGGCACACAGTCACGACTACGCGCATCTCGAGCGCGGGCGCGGGCCGGATGAAATCCGCTCCATGAACCTGCTCGACGAAGCCCCCTCCGGCTGGGAGGACTTCATCGTCAGCACCTGGCTCGCCGAACTGGCGACATGGATGCTGGCCTCGGGCTTCCTCAAACATGAAGACCGCGCCGTCGCGGGCATCGCCAAGAAGATCGGCGAGGAAACCTATTTCCACCTCAAATACGCTCAGGGATGGTTTCAGATCATCGGCGAGGGCAAGAAACAGTCGGAATTGTTCCAGAAAGCCTTCGCAAAGCGCTTTCCGCTCGCCCTGCAGTGGTTCGGTCCGGCCACCGCCAAAGACCCGGTCCATGTCGCCGGTATCCGCGACGTGCCGCTGAAAAAACTGCGCGATGCCTTTATGAAAGAGGCCGCCGGCGCCGAAAAATATCTCGATGCGAAGCTCAAACAGGAAAAATCCGTCAAATTCGCCAAAGACTGGCGGGGAGACGCGCGGCGTTTCGGCCCCATGCCGGACAGCCTGTTCGAAGTTATCCGGTTCAAGGACCCGGAACTTGCCCACTGACGAAACGGACAAATCCGCCAGGACGCCCGGCAGCCGCATCGGCCGGGCAGCTGGCGGATACGCCACCCGCCATCGCGATCTGCATAGCGGCGACCCGGATTTCGAGGGCGTCACCTGCCCCGATTGCGACAGCGACGACCTGGAAGTCGTTTCGCTGTTCGGGGGCGCAGCATCCGAAGTGATGTTTCGCTGCCGCGCCTGCAACACCAGCTTCAACTGGATCAAGTGGCGGGGGAAACTGCCGCCTGCCCCGTCGGTCGACGACGCATCCTAGAAACTTGGGGACAAACCCGGCCATGACCGATCAATCGGCGCCGCCACTTGTTCCGGCGGAACATGCACTTGCGCGACGACTGCCTGAGATGACAGAACCGGGATTGCCCCGGGCCGATATGCACGCGGAAGACGCGCTCATTTCACGCCGGTCGATTCGCGCTTTCAAACATACCGCCGTACCGGATGCACTGATGCGCCGTATTCTTGAAGCTGCGCGCTGGGCACCGTCAGGATCGAACATCCAGCCCTGGAAAGTCCATGTTCTGAACGGTAAAAGCCGGCAGAGATACACGGACGCCCTGCTCGCCGCGGAGGCGAACAATGAAGCCGGCGCGATGGAGTACAATTACTATGCCCCGGAATGGCGCGAGCCGTTCCTGGCGCGACGCCGGGCCTGCGGGTTCGGCCTGTACGGCGCGATGGGCGTCACCCGGGAGGACCGGGAAGGCCGACGGCAGGCGTTTCTGAGCAACTACAAGTTCTTCGGCGCCGCAACCGGTCTGTTGTTCTGGATTCCGTCGGATCTCGAACACGGGTCGTGGATCGATTACGGAACCTTTATTCAATCGGTCTCCATCGCCGCGCGCGGCTGGGGCCTGTCGTCGATTGCGCAGGGCGCCCTCGGCGAATACCCCCACGTCGCGCATGAAATGTTCGGAATCGGGGACGATTACACTCTTATTGGCGGGATGAGCATCGGCTGGGCCGATGAAGACGCGCCGGTCAACCTGTTTCAGCCGGAACGGCTGGATGTCGACGAATTTACAACATGGCTCGATTGAGGATTTAAATGGACTACGAAAAATACGAAACGCTGCTCTTTGAAAAACGCGACCGCGTACTTACCGTAACGCTGAATCGCCCGGAAAAGCTCAACGCGATCGACGGTGCAATGCATGTCGAACTGTCGCACGTGTTCGAGGAAATCAACCGCGACCGGTCGGTCGATATCGTCATCCTGACCGGTGCGGGACGCGCTTTCTGCGCCGGCGGCGATGCCGACTGGCTGCAGGAACTGATCGACGATCCGTGGGGATGGGAAACGCTGTCGGAAGAAGGCAAGCGATCCATGATGTCCATCCTGGATTGCCGCCAGCCGGTCATTGCCAAACTTAACGGTGCAGCGGCAGGCCTGGGCGCCACGCTCGCGCTGTATTGCGACATCATCATGGCGGCCGATACCGCCCGTATCGGCGACCCGCACGTCAAGGTCGGCCTGACCGCCGGCGATGGCGGATCGGGAATCTGGCCGTATCTGATCGGTTTCGCCCGGGCGCGGGAATTCCTCTACACCGGCGAGATGCTGACCGCCGAGCGCGCGGCCGACATGGGCCTCATCAACCGCTGCGTCCCCGCGGACGAATTGGACAAGGTTGTCGACGATTTCGCCGATCAGCTCGCCAACGGCGCAATCCGCGCGATCCAGTGGACCAAACAGGCCGTGAACGCCCCCCTGAAACAGATCGTTTCGGCCAACCTGGATTATTCGCTGTCGCTCGAATCGAAATCCAATATCACCGAAGACCATCAGGAGGGCATCAACGCCCTGCGTGAAAAGCGCAAACCGGTCTTCAAGGGCCGGTAACACCCGACGACGCGACCAAGAAAAAGGGCCGGCAAATTGCCGGCCCTTTACGTTTTTAGATCAGGCAGTGTGCTTACATCGTCTCTTTTGCCGCCGCCTTGATCAGCGAATACATCGGCGCGACCTTGGGATCTTTCATGAAAATCGCATCGCCCATCGGACGCAGCTTGTCGATGGCCGCTTTGCGTTCGGCTTCATCGAGACGAATGACGGTGCCGCCTTCGCTCGCCCACTTTTTCTCCCAGGTCGCGGTATCGTCTTCCGACCACTTATTGGCCATCACGGAGACTTCCTTGCCGACCTGAACGATGATCGCACGTTCGGCGTCAGACAGCTTCGCCAGCCATTTCGCACTGGTCCACATGCCGGTCGGGATATAGGTGAACTTTGTCGGCGTGAGAAATTTCGCCGCCGTATAGAATTTCGACGGCCCCATGACCGTAATGGCGGAACTGGCCCCGTCGAGCACCCGACGCTGAATTGCCGGCAGCACTTCGGAATAGGCCATCGGCGTACCGGCCGCGCCCAGCGAACGCATGATCGCAACCTCCATCGGCGAAGCGAGAACGCGGATTTTCTTGCCCTGAACATCGGCCAGCTTGCGCACCGGATCCCGCATCGCCAGGGCGGAAGCACCCGCCGCGGCGATATACATCCCCGTCACGCCCTTCTCGGTGGCAAGGTTCAGAAACTTTTCCCGAACGCTCGGATGGTTCAGCGTTTTGGTCTGATGCGCCATGCTGTTGAACAGGCCGGGTGCGTCGGGAGCGGCAAATGCCGGGTTCAGCCCCTTGAAGAAACCGGGTGGCGAAATAAAGGCTTCCTGCGTGCCGAAAAGAACGCCTTCGATCTGGCGTGGGATCTTGCCGAGCTGGGCGGCCGGATAAACCTTGACGTCGATCGACCCCTTGGTGCGTTTCATGACTTCCTCGGCGATCCAGTTTGCCGATTTATGCTGGCCGTCGTTGATCGTCGCAAAACCGATTTTCATGACTGTCGCCGCCGAGGCGCCAAGAGGCGCCAGCGCAACAGCGGCACCAAGCGCCGCCGCCGATAAAACTACCTTCGTTTTGGTCATATTAGTCTCCCTGAATGGAATGAGTATCGTCCCAGAAACGCGTAATCGCATTGTAGTCGTGCGCCCGAATATTATGCAAATCGGCACGGAATGCCGGAAACCGCGTCACACCGCCGGAACCGGCAGGGATTCCATGAATTTCTGTCTCGAGACCAGCATCCGTTCATGCACGCCGCGGGCAATCTCAATCGTTCCAGCCCGGACAAAAACGTTGAAAACGATGCGTTTACGATCGATTCCGGCAATCACCGCCTCTGCATGCAGCAGGGAGCCTGCGGCGGCATCGCCCCAGAACCAGATATCGTTGCGAATGCCGACACTGGTGTCGTCGATGTCATAGAACTGCACCAGAATATTGTGACATGCCATTTCACAGGCAAGATGCAGCTTGGTGACCGTCAGTCCCTCGTCGCCGATATCCGACGGTGTCAGAAGATCCGTCTGGCAGGCCGTCATACCGACCGTATAGTCGGGCATCAGACCAACACCCGTTCGACCGTACCGGACACGATATCGCCCCTGGAATCCCGTCCCGACACCTCACAGATCACGCGGTCCTCGCGGATCGAGACGATTTCCGCAAAAATCTCGATTTCGTCGCCGACAGGCGTTGCGGCCAGGTGGGCGATATTGACCCGCACTCGGCGGGTTCTTACCGCCGCCCCGCATGCCTCGGCGGCGGCCTTGTCGCAAAAGCCGGCCAGGCACGGCGTCGCAAGCACGTTGACGCCGGGATTACCCAGCGTATGGGCCGAATGCGCCTCGGTCACCTTTCGTTCGACTTTTCCGTTCTGTCCGATGCGAAGCGTCACTGGACCTGGGTTCCTTCTCGTTCCCCGACCGTCAGGAGCGGCGATAGCGGATCAAACCGTCATCGTCCAGGTTGCGCTCAAGCATCCCTTCGCTCACGAGGTAATTCAGGTGGGCAAGGGTTTCGCCGAGCGCAAAACTGAATTCGAACGCGCCGATTTCGCGGCTGAACAGAGAGGGGATCACATCCGTAGCGGTCTGCGGGTCGGCGCAGAATTCAAAAGCCGCATCGAGCCGGCTGTCGTGATGCGCGCGCAGGTCGTCCAGGCGGCCATGCATGCCCCGGAACGGATAATCATGCGACGGCAGCACAAGCACGTCTTCGGGCAGATGACGGAATTTCTCGAAGCTGTCGAAATAGTGCCGCAACGGGTCGCCCTCAGGCTCGGTATACCAGAGGCTGATATTGGAACTGATCCGCGGCAGAATCTGGTCGCCCGAAATCAGCACGTTCAGCTCCGGGCACCAGAGCGATGCGTGTTCATGGCTGTGCCCGCCCCCTGTTATCACCTGCCAAGTCCGGCCTCCCATGATAAATTCCTCGTTATCCTGAATACGGCGGAGGGTTTCCGGCAATCGGTACCACGGGTCGCGGAATGCCGCGCGCACGTCCTTGAAACCGTCTGTCATTGCCGGCGGCGCGCCGTTGTCTCGATAAAATTCGACCCACCTGCCGAAATCGTGGGTGACGGTTTCCGACACCGCGACGTGTCCCTGCAACCATTCGCCATAGGTCATCCACAGGGACGCGCCGAATTTTTCGACGAACCACCCCGCAAGCCCCAGATGATCGGGGTGGAAATGCGTACAGACCACGCGATCGACCGAAGCGCCGCCGGTAATTTTCCCCAGTACGTCCAGCCAGATGTCACGTACCCGGTCGACGTTGTAGCCGGTATCGACCACGGTCCAGGAGTCGCCATCGGCAAGAAGCCAGAGATTTATGTGATCGAGCGCGAACGGAAGCGGCATGCGGACCCAGTGGATACCAGGCGCTACTTCCAGCGTTTCGCCATAATCGAGTTTCGGGAACGGGTAATCGGGTGTGTAAGGCATGCCGGGGTTATAGGAGCGCCGCATGTCAGCGGCAATACGGTCCCAGGAATCCTTCTATAATGTCGACGATATACGCGGGGTCTTCCAGCTGGGGAAAATGCCCCAACCCATCGATCATCTCCGTCCGGGCGTTCGGAACCGCCCTGCCGATGCTCTCAAGCTGGCTCGGCTGGCCGTACGCGTCGTCCGACCCCTGTATTGACAGCAATGGCACTCTGATCGCGGAAATCTCATCCGAGATATCCCATGAATCGTAAAACGTCTGCTGCCAGACCTCCGTCCAGCACCGCAACAGGTGCGCCGCGCGGTCGCCGTGAAACCTTTCCATCCAGTCCGGAATTTCGCCTTCCTCGAACATCCTGTTATGGCGCAGGACCTGGCCGTAGGTCAGCGCGTCGCGCCGGACATGGGCTGCAATTGTCGCAATGGCCCGAACTCTGCCGTGATACCGCGCACCATGAAGCAGCGCGATAGTGCCGCCATCCGAATGGCCGACCAGGCAGCAGTCGTCAATGCCGGCAACATCGAGAACCCGTTCCAGATGATCGGCAGCGGCGCCCATGAAATCGCCCGGGAACGTTTCTTCCCGGTCGGATCGCCCGTATCCCAGCCGGTCGAACACGAATGCCGGTAAACCCATTGCTGTGCCCACCTGTTCGGGGAAATTCCGCATCGTCCCGACGCTGCCGAGTCCGTCATGCAGAAAAACAAGCACCGGCTTGTCTGCGACGCGCGGCATCCGCCAGACACCGAAAACCGGGCGGCCGTCGACGGTGAGCCAGGTTGCGCCGGGCACGTCATCGGGCGGATCGGATATGCCGGAATTCGGGAGATTTTCGGTGGTCATGCGGCCGCGACGGTATCAGTCGGGCAAGGGTTTGTTAACCCAAAAGGTATTCAAAGGACGCAGGAGAAGCCGTTATGCGCCGTCACGTTCAATACGCCCTGATCGCGGTCCTGATCGCCCCGCTGGCAGCCACTGCACCGGCCGTCCCGGCGCGCGCCGGCCCCATCGAATTTCTCGACCGGCTTGCCGATTTCGCGGAGGAGACGCTCGAACAGACAATCGACGAAGCCAGCGGCGCGCCCGACGGTCCGCCGCCGTTTCGGATCGGCCTGATGCTGCCGCGGTCGGGCCCGCAGCGGGAAGCCGCGGAACGCATCGCCCGCGGCTGGGAAATCGCCCTGGCAATGTCCGACGGTTATGTCGCCGAGCGGCCGGTCAGGCTGGTTCTCGGCAATACCGGCAAGGGCCCTGCACGGGCATTGCGGGCCGCCGACGCTATGTCCGGGAAACACCCGATCGATGTCTATGCCGGTATCATCGGCGCAAATATGGCCGATACGCTCGCGCGTTATACGGCGCAGCTTCAAAAGCCCCTCGTAATTGCCGGCGCGGTCGGCGAAACCGTGATGTCGCAGGCATGCCACGACCACGTCGCACGGACATCGTTCAATATCGGTCCCTATCAGACGACCAGCGGCCGCTATATCGCGGGCAAGTTCAAAACCATCGTCACGGTCGGGCCGGATTCAAAGGGCGGATACCGGTTAATACGGCGGTTTTCAAAGGCATATCGCGGAGCCGGCGGCAGAGTTGTCGAACAGGCCTGGGCGACCATCGGGCGGAAATACGACTGGTCGGCGCTGCTGTCGCGCGCGGCCCAGAACGGTCCGCAGGCAATCTATGCCTTTTTCGAAGGCCGGAATGCGGAACGGATCGTCCATCAGCATTCGCGCACCGGGCTCAAAAACCGCATTGCCCTGATTGGGCCGGAATGGCTGTTCGGTCCACGGGCGCTGAATCGTCGCGGCAAACACGCCGATGGGGCGCATTTCCTGACCGGTTACCTGCCCGATCTCGACACGCCCGCGAACCGGCTGTTCGTCGAGGCCTATCGCAGGGCCCATCGCGAAGACCCCGACGCCTATGCCTATATGGGATACGAGAACGGTCTCGCTGTACTGCTGACGGCTGCCGAACTCAACGGACAGGTCCATGACGGCGCCGCTTTCATTGCCGCGATGAAGAAGGTTTCCTATGCCGGTTTCATGCCGAGGGGCGATTTCGGCCTGAACCAAACAAACAGCGCCTTCCTCACCCGGCTATACTGGGTCGAGGCCGTCAAAGACGATTCGGGAACCCGGCTCAAACGTCTGGATGCCATTCCGGTCGATCCCGACACAAGCGTGTGCAAGAAACAGACCGCCGATAACAGCAATTAGCGCCCAATCCTAGCCGTCGTAACAGCCCGCTTCACGGCCGCGCTGGCAGACAAGGGCGAGGACGGCGTCGATATAAGGCGTATCCACGCCCACCATGCGCGCCATTTCCTGCACGGCGGTCACAAGGGCGTCGATTTCCATCGGCCGGCCGCGCTCCAGATCCTGGAGCATGGATGTTTTATGCGCGCCGACCTCGACCGCGCCGTTGATCCGTTTGTCGACATCCACCGCAAACCGCACACCGAGCGCCTCGCCGATGGCCTGGCCTTCAAGCATCATGCGACGTGCGATCTCCCGCGTGCCGGGATCGGTCCCGATCGTTTCCAGTGTCGCATGGGTAAGCGCGCTGATGGGGTTGAACGACAGGTTTCCCCAAAGTTTTACCCAGAGCTCGTTGCGGATCTGCGGCCGTATGGGTGCCTTGAACCCGGCGTCGATCAGCGCCGACGACAGGGCCTGTATCCGAGCCGTCTTTTCGCCGGACGGCTCGCCCAGAGAAAACCGGTCTCCCTCGACATGCCGAATGACCCCCGGCTCGGGCACGTCGGCAGCCGGGTACACGGCGCAGCCGATCATGCGGTCGGGGCCAAGGTTGTCCCACAGCACCCCGCCGGGATCGAGGCATTCGATCCGTCGGTCCGTATGATCGCCGTCGAGTCCGTGAAAATACCACCACGGGATACCGTTTACGCCCCAGACCACTGCCGTATCGTCATGGAACAGGGGTGCGAACCGGTCGGCGATCGGCGGCACGGAATGCGCTTTAAGCGTAACGATGACGAAATCCTGCGGACCGGCCTCGGCAGGGTCTTCGACCGCTGTGACTCTGGCGACGCGTTCTTCACCGTCCTTGATCAGCTTGAGGCCGTTTTCCTGCATCGCCGCCAGATGCGGTCCGCGCGCGATCAGGGTCACGTCCGCGCCGTTAAGCGCGAGTCCCGCGCCCAGATAACCGCCGATTGCCCCGGCACCGTAGATGCAGATTTTCATCCCGTCGTTCCTCCGCCGGTCACACCAGCCCGAGCTTCTCCGCAAGGCCGATCCGCTGGAGCTTCCCGGTAGCGCCCTTGGGAATTTCATCCAGGATCACGATTTTGCGCGGCACCTTGAAGTCGGCCAGCTGCTTGGCGACAAAATCGCGGACGTCGCGTTCCTCGGCCTGCGCGCCTTCCCGGAGCACGATTGCCGCGGCGACATCTTCGCCCAGCTTGTCATGGGGCACGGCGAACGTCACCGCCTGGGCGACGGCAGGATGATCCATCAGAACTTCGTCGACTTCACGCGGCGAAATTTTTTCGCCGCCCCGGTTGATGATTTCCTTCAATCGGCCCGTGATGGAAATATAGCCTTCGTCGTCCATCACACCCTGGTCGCCGGTACGAAACCAGCCATCGGTAAAGGCCGTGGCATTGGCATCGGGATTGTTCTCGTAACCGGGGGTCACGTTGGGACCGCGGATCACGATTTCGCCGGTCGCGCCGACATCCAGAAGCGCACCGTCGGTTTCGGACATGATGGCGACCTCGGGCCCGGCGGCAATGCCGACCGATCCCGGCTTGCGGGCGGCCGGCGGCAGCGGATTGCAGGCCATCTGATGGGCCGCTTCGGTCATGCCATAGGCTTCGACCACGGGCGCATCGAAGGTTTCTTCGAGTTCCTGCATCACCTGCGGCGGCAGGGACGCCGATGACGACCGGACCAGACGCAGGTTCTTGCGGGCCCGCGCCACGCTTTCGGGATTGCGCGCCGCCCGCGACAGGATCGTCTGATGCATGGTCGGGACCGCCGTATACCAGCTCGGCTCGATTTCATCGAGCCAGCCGAAGACCTTCAGCGCGTTGAATCCGGGCGCGCAATGCACGCTGGCGCCCGCGCCGAGCGACGACAGGACGGCGGCGATCAGGCCGTGAATATGGAACAGCGGCATAATGTTCAGACATTTGTCGCTTGCAACCAGATTGAGCGATGCCCCGATATGACGGGCGGATGCCGTCACATTGCGCTGCGTCAGGGGCACGATCTTGGGCCGGGACGTCGTCCCGGACGTGTGCAGGACCAGCGCGACGTCGTCGGGCTCCGCCGGGCCGCCATGCGATGCGGCAGCGCCGATACCGTCGCCTTCCAGCGTGAAACTGCCTGCCGGGCCCGCGGGGTCCGCAACCAGGGTCAATACCGGAATATTCCGTTTCGCGGCGACCGCAACCGCCGGCGAAACCGAACCCTTTTCGACCACAAGCGCCTTTGCGTTCAGGTCGTCGAGATAAAAATCGAACTCGTCTTCGCGATAGGCCGGGTTCAACGGCGCTGTTGTCGCGCCGCAGCCGATGGTGACGAACGCGCTCGCCATCTCAGCGCTGTTGGGCAGAACGATTGCAACCCGGTCGTTGCGCCCCACGCCAAGTTCGTTCAGCCGTGCGACGGTCGCATCGGCGAGCGTGCGCAGGCCGGTATAATCGAGCGCCAGGCGCTCCGGTGCGCCAATCGCGGGGGCCGCATCGGCGCCGACATTCAGGAGGTCGCGGAGTGTCGTAAAGTCAGTCATTTCGGTTTTCCTGCTTGTTCAGGCGCTGTATTTGGCCTTGGCTTCGATACGGCGGCGGTGAAGGACGGGCTCTGTATAGCCGCTGGGCTGCTCGAGCCCCTTGAAAACGAGATCGCAGGCCGCCTGGAAGGCAACACTGTCGGCAAAGTCCGGCGCCATGTTGCGATAGGCCGGATCGCCGGCGTTCTGACCGTCGACGACGGCCGCCATCCGCTCCATCGTTTCACGGACCCGGTCTTCGGTGCAGATGCCGTGATGCAGCCAGTTGGCGATATGCTGGCTGGAAATACGCAGGGTCGCCCGGTCCTCCATCAGCCCGACATTGTTGATGTCGGGAACTTTCGAGCACCCGATTCCCTGCTCCACCCAGCGAACGACATAGCCGAGGATACCCTGGGCGTTGTTGTCGAGTTCCTGCTGGATTTCGTCCGGCGACCAGTTGGGCCGGTCGGCAACCGGGATCGTCAGGATATCGTCCAGGCTCGCGCGGCCGCGCGATTTCAGTTCGTTCTGGCGGGCGAACACATCGACCTTGTGATAGTGCATGGCATGCAGCGTCGCCGCCGTCGGCGACGGCACCCACGCGGTATTCGCGCCGGCCATCGGGTGGCCGATTTTCTGTTCCAGCATATCCGCCATCAGATCCGGCATGGCCCACATGCCCTTGCCGATCTGGGCCCGGCCCTGCAGGCCGCATTCGAGGCCGATATCGACATTCCAGTCTTCATAGGCCTTGATCCACGGGGACGCCTTCATATCGCCCTTGCGGATCATCGGGCCGGCCTCCATCGACGTGTGCATTTCGTCGCCTGTGCGGTCCAGAAACCCGGTATTGATGAACACCACGCGTTCCTTCGCGGCGCGGATGCATTCCTTCAGGTTCACCGTCGTCCGGCGTTCCTCGTCCATGATACCCATTTTGATGGTATTGCTTTCAAGACCGAGCATCTTTTCGACGCGGCCGAAAATATCGGACGCAAAGGCGACCTCCTCCGGCCCATGCATTTTGGGCTTAACGACATAGATCGACCCGGCGCGGGAATTGCGAAGCTGGCCGTTCCCGAGCAGATCGTGTTTGGCGATCAATGACGTAAAGACGGCGTCGAGAATACCTTCCGGCATCTCGTTGCCGTCCCGGTCGAGAATCGCATCGATCGTCATAAGGTGACCGACATTGCGGATCAGCATCAGGCTGCGGCCGGGCACCGTCAGGTCGCCATTGCCGTCGGGCGCCGTATAGATACGATCGGGGTTCAGTTTGCGGTGAACCGTCTCGCCGCCCTTGTCGAAACTCTCGGTCAGGTCGCCCCGCATCAGGCCGAGCCAGTTGCGATAGACGACAACCTTGTCTTCTGCATCGACCGCGGCAATCGAATCCTCGCAATCCATAATCGTCGTAATCGCCGATTCCATGGCGACATCTGCGACCCCGGCGGGGTCATCCTTGCCGATCGGATGGTCGCGATCGATCCGAATCTCGAAATGGATGCCGTTATTGACGAAGGCGACGGACGACGGCGATCCCGGCTCACCGAGATAGCCGGCAAGATGGGAATCGTCTTTCAGTCCGGTCGTTGCGCCGCCGGCGAGCGTCACCTTCAGTTTGCCGCCGTCAATCGCATACCCGGCGGAATCGGCATGGCTACCGTCGGCGAGCGGCGCGGCATCGTCAAGGAATCCGCACGCATAGGCGATGACCTTGGCACCGCGCACCGGGTTATAGCCGCCGCCTCGCGTCGCGCCGCCGTCTTCTGAAATGGCATCGGTGCCGTAGAGCGCATCGTAAAGACTGCCCCAGCGCGCATTGGCGGCGTTCAGGGCATATCGCGCATTCATCACCGGAACGACAAGCTGGGGGCCGGCGATCTTCGAAATCTCGGGGTCGACATTCGACGGATCAACGGAAAAACTGCCGCCTTCTTTTACCAGGTACCCGATCTCGGAGAGGAAAGCCTTATAAGCGGGCGCATCGAAGTCCTGACCTTTCCGGTCACGGTGCCAGGCATCGATCTGCGCCTGGATCGCATCCCGCTTTGCCAACAATTCGCGATTTCGCGGGGCGAGGTCGGCAAGCAGGGCGTCCAGCGAATTCCAGAATTCGTCCTGGACAACCTCTGTCCCGGGAAGGGCCTCGTCGTTGATAAAATCATAGAGCGATTTCGCAACCTGAAGATTGCCCACGGTGATGCGTTCAGTCATGCCAGTACCTCTTCCAAGCCCGCACTCATCAACCTGTCCGGATGCGCCGCGCCTCCCGGCGGAGACAGGGCCTGACATACGGAAGGTCCGAATTTGCGGCGAAATTCTGTAATCAATTACGTGATCCGATTTTTTCGCGCAGGAGTCAAATACCGAACATAAAAAACCCCGGCGCACAGCCGGGGTTTTTTAATACCTGACGCCTTATTCAGGCGGCGCCCAATCGGATTGCGAAGTATCAGACAACCCGAAGGCTGAGATTCGTGTCCCCGAACCGGAGCGCATCTGAATTCGAATAGGCGTGGTTGGCTGCCGTCAGGCTTGTTTCCGGACGGTCGCCGTATACAGCGTGAAAAACTTTTTGTGCCGTTACACCCGCGCCGACCAGTCCCTGGTCCGTAACGAACCGATGGTAATCGCCCGACAGGTCCACGCGTGCTCCTGCGCCGGTCCGCGCCGACCTAACCGACCGGGTCGCCGCCGCCGGCGGTTGATCCCGGTGCGTGCGGTTTCCGGCTGCTTCCGGCGCGCAAACAGGCTGCAACGAAGCAACTGAAACGGGGGAAGAAATAACACGCATTAACGATTGCCTTTCAATCTGCCTCCAATGTTAATAATCATGAGACAGCAGTTTGTCAATATATTATGCAATAATCGGCTAAAATTCGCCATATTCTCAGAAAATAAAATTCACCATTAAAATTAATTAAGGTTAATTAATTAACTTTTATTTTAATAAAATTGAATAATTAGGCATTTTATTGATATCTGGCGCCGTGAATTTTAACGCATTAGAAACAAATCGGAACCTATTCTGCACGCGAAGTCCAAGCAGGAAGCTTTGGATAACTGCCTTCATGTAGGAGGGTCCCAGGTGCACGAAGCCGTACACGATGTCTCGAACGGAGAAGAACTCGCCCGTCTGCGCGCCGCGCTGTCGGCGGCGGGGGACGTCGCGTATGAATGGGACTTGGCTCTGGATTCCATAACGTGGTCGGGAGACGTCGAGAAGGCGTTCGGCATCGCGAATGGACAGCTGCCCGTTTCCGGCCCCCAGTTCAACGCCCTCGTCGCACAGGAAGATCTTGCCGCACGGACGAACTTCGTCACACGCCTGCGCGCCGGCGAAACCCAGTTCGAATGCGAATATCGCCTGCGATTGCCGCGCAAAGGAGAATCGTGGGTTCACGACCGGGCAAGCGCAGAATTCGACGAGAGCGGAAACGCAGTCCGTGTTGTCGGCATTCTCAGATTTATGGACCCGGATATTTCCCGCGCCGGACGCCGAGAGCATCTCGCAAACTTCGACCCCCTGACCGGGCACTTCAACCGGGCCCGGCTGCGCGAAGCCCTGGAACATTCGCTCAATTTCACAAAGCGATACGACCTGAACGGCGCCTTCCTTCTGGTCGGTGTCGATAAACTGACCATGGTGAATCAAGCGTTCGGGCATGAAGCCGCGGACAGTGTTTTGCTGGCGATCGGCGACAGGCTGGACCGCTGCCTTCGGGCGAGCGATGTCATCGGGCGGGTCGGCGGCGACCGGTTTGGCGCAATTCTCAGCAACCTTCCGACCGACGACATCGATGCGGCAACCGACAAGATACTCGACGCGATCAGAAACGCGCCTATCGACACCCCGGAGGGACCGGTCTACGCAACCGTTTCGATCGGGGCGGTGCCATTCCCGGGGGCGATCAACACGGCCCAGGACGTCATGATGCGGGCCGACGCTGCCCTGCAGCAGGCCAAAAAGAACGGCCGCGACTGCGCGACGACATACACGTTTTCGCCGGAACAGAAAGAGCATCACAAATCCTGCATCGTGATTGCGGAACAGGTTCAACGCGCGCTCCGCGAAAAGCGGCTGCGCTTCGCCTACCAGCCCATCGTCGACAGCGTGACGCGGGTTGCGAAGTTTCACGAATGTCTGCTGCGGATCGTCCAGCCGGACGGCGAAGTCGTCGTCGCCGGAAAGTTCATGCCGGTGGTGGAAGACCTCGGCATGATCCGCAGCGTGGACCGGACCGTGCTTGAACGGGCGGTAGAGGAACTCGCGCTGTATCCGGAAGCCAGAATGGCGGTCAACGTTTCGGGGCTGACGACCACGGACCGGTCATGGATGCGCAGCGCAGACGCGATGTTGCGGGGACGGCCCGACATTGCCGAACGGATGGTGATCGAAATAACCGAAACGGCGGGCCTCGAAGACCTTGAGGCATGCTGCAGGTTCGTATCGACGCTGCGCGATTTAGGGTGTGAAATCGCCCTCGACGATTTCGGTGCGGGCTACACATCGTTCCGGCACCTGAAACAGCTCGCGGTCAACAAAGTCAAAATCGACGGGTCCTTCGTTCGCAAGATCGGCGAGAACCCGGAGAACCTGGTGTTTATCCGAACCCTCATCGACCTCGCGAGAACGTTCGGCCTAGAGACGGTCGCCGAATGCGTCGAGACGGAGGAAGAAGCGGATCTTCTCCTGAACGAAGGCGTTCACTACATGCAGGGTTACGCGTTCGGGAAACCGGACCTTGTCGCGCCGTGGCAGGCCATCGATACGGATCGTGAAATAGCCGGATTCGGGGTACTCGAGAACAAGCCCGCAAACGAAAGCCCGGCACCGGTCGGCTTCGCAATGCCGGCGCCCGTCTAACTTCCCTTTTTGGAAGACAGCGAGTTCAGCTGTTTCTGCATCGCTTCAAGCTGCGCCTTCAGCATGTCGATCGCGGCATCGGGGTCGGATGCCTCCGCCTTTTCGTCCGCGACACCGGAGGACGGCTCCTCTTCGCTGCCCGGCGGCTGAAACGGCGTCATCATGCTCATCGCATTTTCGAAGATGGCCATGTTCTTTCGTCCCATGTCTTCGAAGGACGAGAACGGATAGATGCCGCCAAGCGTGTTTTCGAGATAGCTATGCATCTGTTCGTGATTTTTCGAAAAAGACTGCATCGTCATGTCGAGGTATTGCGGCACCAGCCCCTGGAGATTGTCGCCGTAATAGCTGATCAGCTGGCGCAGGAACCCCGTCGGCAACAGATTGTTTCCCTTGGCTTCCTGTTCGACAATTATCTGGGTCAGCACCGCGCGCGTGATATCGTCGCCGGTTTTTGCATCGTGAACGGTAAACTCAACGCCCTTCTGCACCATCGTCGCCAGATCATCCAGCGTCACATAGCTGCTTTCCGCCGTGTTATAGAGGCGGCGGTTTGCATACTTTTTGATCGTGATGCTGCCGGATGCTTCCTTTTCAGGTCTGGTTGTCTTACGCGCCATGACGCTTATCTCCTGAAAAACCGATTACAAATCGAATAGCCCGAGTCTCGCACTTTTGCTGCAATGCATCAATCCTTGGATGCAGTGCCAGATATTATAGGCCGTCGACCGTAATCTGGCCTCAACTCACGCCCTGGACTATAATCCGTTATGGCTGATACTCTGGACCCTCAGGAACTCGCCCGCCGGTATCTTGATTTATGGCAACAACATCTCACCGAAGCAGCAAACGATCCCGCGATTTCGGCGGCGATGGCCAGCCTGTCTCAGGCCATTCCGAATACTTCTCCGGTAACATGGCCGACAGTCTGGCCGGCATGGCCGCCGGTGCCCGCCGGAACGATGACGGGCGATGACCAGTCAGCGCACGGGCCCGCGGCCGCTGCCACTGCACCTGATGGCGGCAGCAATGGTTTCGACGAGCTCGTCCGCCGCCTTGAGTCTCTTGAAAAACGGTTGGACGCCCTGGAGCGAAACCCTGAAAAAAGCGGGAAACGCACTGCAAAAGGATCTGGCAAACGTCGATCCTGACGCATTTTCGGCCGCGTTGACCGAAGAACAGAACCGGCGTCATGCCCGATTCCTGGACGGACTCAAAAAATACCGTTCGCATACGTTTCACCGGACGTTGACCGCCCCGCCCGCGATCTGGCAAAGCGGCCCCATCCGTTTGCTCGACTACGGCGCAACGTCCGTAAAAGGGCCGTCGGAGGGACGACCGGTGCTTGTGGTGCCGTCACTCGTCAACCGCAGCCATATCATGGACCTGACGACCGATCACAGCTTCCTGAGATACCTTGCGGAAAACGGGTTTCGGCCGCTCCTGATGGACTGGGGGGTGCCCGGCCCGTTGGAGTTGCGGAAATCCCTCGACGATTATATCGCTGCCGACCTTGCCGCCGCGCTGGACGTCGCCGTCGATGTGGCCGGCGGAAAGCCGGTTCCGGTTATCGGCTATTGCATGGGCGGAACCCTGGCGGTTGCGCTCAGCATGCTCGAACCGGAGTCGATCGCCGCCCTGCTCCTGCTTGCGACACCGTGGGACTTTCATGCCGATAACGGTGGACCGCCCCTCGGCCTCGCGGAAGCACGCCCTGGTCTCGAAGCGCTGATTTCCGCCCTGGGATACCTCCCGGTCGACGCTCTGCAAGCCATGTTTTTCTCGATCGATCCATTGCAGAGCTGGAAAAAGTTTCAGGCCTTCGCCGATATGCCGCCGAACGCTCCGGAAGCGGAAACCTTTATCGCCCTCGAGGACTGGCTGAACGACGGTGTACCGCTTGCTGCCGAAGTGGCACGGGTTTGTCTCTTCGAGTGGTTTCTCGAGAACACCCCGGCGCAGCATGAATGGGCGGTCGCAGGAAAAGCCGTCGATCCTGCGCGCATATCCTGCCCGACGCTCGGTGTCCTGCCGGCGCAGGACAGGCTCGTCCCGCCGGCATCCGCACAAGCGTTGATCGAAGCGATACCCGGTGCGGAATCGCTTTCACCCCAGGCCGGACATATCGGTATGATGGTGGGCGGCAAAGCAAAGGCCCAGCTCTGGTCCCCATTGACGGCCTGGCTGCACAAACACTGAGAATATGCGGCGCATAGTTAATATTATTTTTTATTTACAGCGCACTATCAACTAAAATGGTGCAGTGCAGCATTTTAGTTGAAGGGCCCGTTCGAACGCTCTATATTGCGGTCAAAGGTTAATTTCCGGGTATTGGCCCGCCGCGATTGACCTAACCAATAGACAAACTGGAGGAATTTCCTATGACAGAAGTTGTTATCGCCAGCGCCGCCCGCACCCCTGTGGGGTCGTTTAACGGATCGCTTGCCACGCTTTCCGCCTCGGATCTCGGCAAGGTCGCGATCGAGACGGCGCTCGAACGTGCCGGCGTCGCACCGGGCGACGTTTCCGAAGTCATCATGGGACAGATTCTGACGGCGGCCCAGGGCCAGAATCCCGCGCGACAGGCATCGATTGCCGCGGGACTGCCGGTCGAAGTCCCCGCCTACGGCGTCAACCAACTCTGCGGATCCGGGCTTAAATCCGTCGCGATGGGCCTTCAGGCTATCCTGAACGGCGATTCCGGCATCGTCGTTGCCGGCGGCCAGGAATCGATGAGCATGGCGCCGCACGCATCGAACCTGCGCAACGGCACCAAAATGGGCAACACCGAATTTATCGACACCATGATCAAGGACGGCCTGTGGGACGCGTTTAACGGCTATCACATGGGCAACACCGCCGAAAACGTCGCCGAAAAATGGCAGATCACCCGCGAAGAGCAGGACAATTTCGCGCTCGCCTCGCAGCAGAAAGCCGAAACCGCGCAAAAAGCGGGGAAGTTCAAGGACGAAATCGCGCCGGTGACCTACACCACCCGAAAGGGCGATGTGACGGTCTCGGAGGACGAATATCCGAAACACGGCACGACGCTTGAAACGCTGACGAAACTCCGCCCCGCCTTTTCGAAGGAAGGCTCCGTCACCGCGGGGAACGCTTCGGGAATCAACGACGGAGCGGCGGCGCTCGTTCTTATGTCGGCCGACGAAGCGGCAAGCCGCAAGATCACGCCGATGGGCCGCATCGTCTCCTGGGCGCAGGTCGGCGTCGACCCGGCGATCATGGGCTCAGGCCCGATCCCGGCGAGCCGCAAGGCACTGGAAAAAGCCGGGTGGTCTGCGGACGACCTCGACCTGATCGAAGCCAATGAAGCATTCGCCGCACAGGCCTGCGCCGTAAACAAGGATCTTGCCTGGGATACGAACAAGGTCAACGTCAACGGCGGTGCGATTGCCATCGGCCACCCGATCGGCGCCTCGGGGGCCCGCGTCCTTGTCACCCTGCTTTATGAAATGCAGAAGCGCGATGCCAAGAAGGGCCTCGCCACGCTCTGCATTGGCGGCGGCATGGGTATCGCCATGTGCATCGAGCGCGACTGACTGATACGGTAAATCACCTGGCTGGCAGGAACGCCGGTCCCACGGGAACATAGAATTCTCAAAATAACGGCCAGGATGGCCGGATATACCGAGAAAACAGGGAGATCGAATATGTCGAGAGTTGCAGTCGTTACCGGCGGAACCCGTGGTATTGGCGGAATGGTGTCGGAGATGTTGAAAGAGAAGGGCTACAATGTCGCCGCCGTTTATGGCGGCAATGACGAAGCCGCGCAGAAATTCAACGCAGAGACGGGCATTCCCGTATACAAGATCGACGTGTCCGACTTCGAGGCCTGCCAGAAAGGCATTGCCCAGATCGAGGCCGACCTCGGGCCCGTCGAGATTCTCGTCAACAATGCGGGCATCACCCGGGATGGCACGTTGCACCGGATGAAGCAGGAAAGCTGGCAGGCGGTGATCGATACCAATCTCGGGTCATGCTTCAATATGTGTCGCTCCGTCATCGAAGGCATGCGGGGACGAAAGTTCGGCCGCATCGTCAATATCGGATCGATTAACGGCCAGGCAGGTCAGTACGGACAGGTCAATTATGCGGCTGCGAAGTCCGGCATTCACGGCTTTACCAAGGCGCTTGCCCAGGAAGGCGCGGCACAGGGCATAACGGTAAACGCCATTGCGCCCGGGTATGTCGATACCGACATGGTGCGCGCCGTCCCGCCGGAAATTCTGGAGAAAATCATCCAGCAGATTCCGATGGGCCGCCTCGGACGCGGCAAAGATATCGCCCGGGGCGTACTGTTCCTGATCGCGGACGAAGCGGACTTCGTGACGGGCTCGACGCTGTCGATCAACGGCGGACAGCATATGTACTGATCCCGTGCACCGAATCCGCCAGGCGGTTAGAATCGCCGCATGACGGATACGGACGACCGGAACGATCAACGGCGCCGTGCGACCCTGATGGGCGCAGGCGCCGTTTTTCTATGGGGATCGCTGGCGCTGCTGACCACCCTCACAGGAAACATTCCCCCCTTTCAGATCGTCGCAACAACGTTTCTGATCGCCTTTGTTCTCACCGTCGTGAAATGGATTGCATTGGGGCAATCGTTGATTGTCCCGTTTCGGCAAACCCGCCGCGTCTGGGCGGTCGGTGTCGGCGGCCTGTTCGGATATCATTTTCTGATCTTTACGGCGCTGAAATCGGCGCCGCCGGTGCAGGCCAACCTGATCAACTATCTCTGGCCTTTATTGCTCGTACTCTTCTCGGCCCTGCTGCCGGGTCAGTCGCTGAGACCGCGCCATATCGCCGGCGCGCTGATCGGCTTTACCGGCGCCTGCCTGCTCATTACTGGCGGCACCAGCGTAGAATTCAATCAGGACCATTTTCCGGGATACCTGTCCGCCCTCGGCGCTGCATTCGTCTGGGCGACATTCAGCATCGCCAGCAGCCGTCTCGCGGCTGTTCCGACGGACGCCATCGGGGCTTTCTGTCTCGTCGCGGCGATCCTGTCAGCGGGGGCGCATTTCCTCTTCGAAACCACGGTTTCCCCGACGTCCGGCGAGTGGCTCGCGATCGCGGCCCTTGGCATAGGTCCGGCAGGCGCGGCGTTCTTTCTATGGGATATGGGGGTGAAACGCGGCAATCTCCGCGCCCTTGGCGGCATCGCCTATGCGGCGCCGCTTATCTCGACCGCCCTGCTGATCGCGTTCGGCCCTGCTATGATGACGGGTGCGACCGCGATTGCAGCCTGCCTGATCATCAGCGGCGCGATACTTGCCGCCGGCGACCTGCTGCGGAGGCAGCCACCCACCGTGTAAGGACAGGGTCAAAGAGCGGTTCCACGCGTATTAGGGTTTATTCCTCGCGCCCGATTGGGCATACCATCGGAAAAACGACAATATGTCCCGCGCCGTTAATCAACCGGGACCGCAGAAGAACGGGTGAGGAATGGATACCGAGAAAAACACGCTCGCAAACCGGGTTGAAGCCTGGCT
>TARA_R110000868_G_scaffold129972_5_pt1 | contig 40545 bp, 40 predicted proteins | sample TARA_R110000868 | Tara Oceans TARA_R110000868 (sample SAMEA4397489) | marine metagenome | biome: Polar Biome; feature: [SRF] surface water layer (ENVO:00010504); material: water (ENVO:00002006), including particulate matter (ENVO:01000060) such as... | depth 5 m | reverse complement strand
CCCAGGCCGCGGCCGCCCGCCAGGAGGCCGAACAGGCACGGGCCGAGGCCGAGACCGCCCGCGCCGCGGCCGTGAAGGCCGAAGCGGACGCCCGGGCCGAGCTGGAAGGCGGGCGGCGCATGGAGAGCGTCGGCCGGCTGACCGGCGGCGTGGCGCACGATTTCAACGCCCTGCTCGGTGTGATGACCGGTGCCCTGGACATGATGCTGCGCCAGGCCGACGACCCGGGCCGGATCCGGCGACTGGGCCAGGCGGCGCTGGCGGCCGGCCGCAAGGGCGAGTTGCTGACGCGGCGGCTGACCGCCTTCTCCCAGGGCGACGATTCGCCGGTCCTGCAGGTTCTGGACGCCGGCGTGCTGCTGCGCGGCCTCGAGGGCAAGCTGCGTGACGAGGCCGGGCCGGGCATCGACCTGATGATCGAGGGGCCCTCGGAAGCGGTCCAGGTCCGGCTCGATCCGGTCGCCTTCGACGGCGCGGTCCGGGCCCTGCTGGCCAATGCGATCGAGGCGGTGGGCGGCCAGGGCTCGGTGGCGGTGCGGCTGGAGGCCCTGATGGAGGGGGGCGTCCGGTTGAGTGTGCGGGATTCCGGTCCCGGCATGGACGCCGAACTGGCGGCCCGCGCGGTCGAACCCTTCTTTACCACCAAGGACGGGGCCGCCGGTCTGGGTCTGTCCCAGGCCTATGCCTTCGCGCGTCAGTCGGGCGGCATTCTGTCGATCGACAGCCGGCCCGGTGACGGTGCCGAGGTCGCCATCACCCTGCCCGCCGCCCCCTGACGTCCAGGGGGCCGGCTCTGGCCTCGATCCCGAAACAGTGGTTAGCCTTGTCCCGAAACGGGAGGTTCAACCATGAAACTGCTGCGCTTCATCCTCGTGCTCGTCGTCCTCGCCTACGCCGGCTGGCTGGTTTGGCCGATCGTGTCCCCCTTCCTCGAAGGTGCCTCGCCCGGCGCCGCCTCGATGCGGGCCGGGGCAGAGGCTGGATCCCAAGGCCTGCCCACGGCGGTCCTGTGGATCGCGGCGGCGGTCCTGTATCTGGTCGCGGCCCTGATGCTGGGGTCCGGCAACCCCAAGGCGGCGATCGCCTATTTCCTCGGCTTCATCGCTGACGCCGCCCTGCGCCTGGCGCTCGACGGTGGGCGCGCGGGGGGCGAGATCGCCGCCCGGTCGGCCGAGGCCGTGGGACCGGCGACCTCCGGTCTCGGGATCGATCCGACCTGGCTGGTCCTGGGGGCCCTGCTGGTGCTGGGCGGGCTCATCGTCGTGGTCAGCCGTCGCCGGCGGCGGCACCGGACACCGGGCCAGCTGACGATCTGAGCCGGACGCCGGAGCTTTTGCGCGGCGCAACCCTGTTTGATCGCTGCGGGCGCACCTATATCGGTGGCGACGGTTGACGCCGACAGGGCGGACGCTAGTTTCCGCGCGCTCCCCCCGCGCCCGCACGAGACCCAGAGGATTTCATGGCTGAAGCCCCTTCGTATGACGTCATCATCATCGGTGGCGGACCGGGTGGCTACAATGCCGCGATCCGCGCCGGCCAGCTGGGGATGACCGCCGCCTGTATCGAGATGCGCGACACGCTGGGCGGGACCTGCCTCAACGTCGGCTGCATGCCCTCCAAGGCCCTGCTCCACGCCTCGGAGATGTACGAGGCCGCCGGTTCCGAATTCGCCACCCTGGGTATCGAGGTCAGTCCGAAGCTGAACCTGGTCCAGATGATGAAACAGAAGGCCGAAAGCGTGGAGGCCCTGACCAAGGGCATCGAATTCCTGTTCAAGAAGAACAAGGTCGACTGGGTTCGCGGTCGCGGGCGCATCACCGGGCCGGGCCGGGTCGAGGTCACCGCCGCCGACGGCAAGACCTCCACCCTGTCGGGCAAGAACATCGTCATCGCCACCGGCTCGGAGCCGACCCCGCTGCCGGGCGTCGCCTTCGAGGCGGGCAAGGTCATCGATTCGACCGGCGGCCTGTCGCTGTCGGCGGTGCCGAAACACCTGATCGTCATCGGGGCCGGCATCATCGGCCTGGAGCTGGGGTCGGTGTGGCGTCGCCTCGGGGCCCAGGTCACGGTGGTCGAATATCTGCCGCGCATCAGCCCCGGCATGGACAGCGACCTGGCCAAGGCCTTCCAGCGCGTCCTGACCAAACAGGGCATGACCTTCAAGCTGGGGTCGAAAGTCACCGCCGCCAAGTCGGGCAAGGACGGGGTCGAGCTGACCGTCGAGCCGGCCGCCGGCGGGGCCGCCGAGACGCTGAAGGGCGACGTCGTCCTGGTCGCCATCGGCCGCCGTCCGTACACGGAAGGCCTGGGTCTCGAGACGGTCGGCATCGCACCCGACAAGCGCGGTGTGATCGGCAATGACCATTTCCGCACCGGCAAGGACGGGGTCTGGGTCATCGGCGACGTCACCACCGGTCCGATGCTGGCGCACAAGGCCGAGGAGGACGCGGTCGCGGTCATCGAACTGATCGCCGGCAAGGCCGGGCACGTCGACTACAATCTGGTGCCGAGCGTGGTCTACACCTATCCGGAAGTGGCCTGGGTCGGCCAGAGCGAGGACCAGCTGAAGGCCGACGGCGTCGCCTACAAGGTCGGCAAATTCCCGTTCAGCGCCAACAGCCGCGCCAAGATCAACCACGAGACCGAAGGCTATGCCAAGGTGCTGGCTGACGCGACCACGGACCGGATCCTGGGGGTGCATATCCTCGGGCCCCAGGCCGGCGAGATGATCGGCGAAGCCTGTATCGCCATGGCCTTCGGCGGGGCGTCGGAAGACATCGCCCGGACCAGCCACGCCCATCCGACCCGGTCCGAAGCGGTCAAACAGGCGGCCATGGGCGTCGAGAACTGGACCATGCAGGCCTGATCGGCGGCGCCGGGACCCCGTCCGACGCAACCGGTTGCGCCCTAGCCTTCCGGCCGGTTCACGGCGCGGGTCGAGGGCGGTCGTCGACCGGTGAAGGCCACGGCATTGTCCGGGAAGTCCAGCGTCACCTCGCTGAAGCGGCTGAGCACGTCGGCCCCGAGCAGCAGGGCCGGTCGATCCGCCATCTCGAGGGTCTCGAACGCGTGCAGATCGGCGAACAGCAGCGGCGTCGGACCCAGCCGGGTCAGGCCCAGCCGCAGGTCGTCGACCTGCAGCAGGTCCGCGTTCAGACGCTGCCCGGTCACGCCATAGACCGGCACCGGGCGGGGCGCGCGCCGCCGGTCCGGATGGCGGGCCGAGATGGCGCGGCTCAAGGCCAGGTTGCCGATCGAATACTGGGCCCCGCTGTCGACGAAGGCTGCCGCCATCTGGCCGTCGACCTGCACCTGGGTCAGCACCAGCTGACCATAGCGCCCGCGGATCGTATGCATGCGACCGCGGCGAATGCGCGAGCCGGTCTGGACGTCGCCGCCCGAGACGATACGGACTCCGCGCAGGGTCAGGGTGGCGGTGCGGCGCGCCACGTCGAACCTCAGCCGGAAACGGCTCAGCACGTCGAGGCCGATCAGGCCGTCCGCGCCCAGCTGGTTCCGCTGGAACACCGGGCACTGAAGCCGTGAAAAGCCCATGCCGCTGAGTTCCAGGCGCTCGACCTGGACCGTGCGGGCCATCGCCGCTTCGGTGATCCCGTGGACCAGCACCGGATCACCCGCCGGCAGGCCCAGGCGATCGGCGACCGTATCGGCGATCGAGGTCGTGCCCGCCCCGGTGTCGATGACGAAGACGAACGGTCCCTGACCGTCGATATAGACCCGGGCCCCGACCCGGTTGAACAGATTGGTCAGCAGGCGGATCTCGGCGACATCCGGCCCGGGCGCCAGGGGCGCGGTGTCCTGGAGCCCGTTGTCCTGTGCGGCCACGGATGAGCCACCGAAACCTGCCAGCGTCGCGCCGATCCCGGCGAGCAGAAGCCTGCGGTCTGGGCCTGGCGTACGATCAGCGGTCAGAGCGGACTCCCCGATGGCTTGGATCGTCATGTTAGGCAGGGTTTCCGTGCCTTGGCGAATCGGCGGCGGTCAGCGGCGCGGGTGGGCGGCCGAATAGGCACCCAGCAGGTGGGCGGCGTCGACCGCCGTATATTTCTGGGTCGTCGACAGGCTGGCGTGCCCCAGCAGTTCCTGGATGATGCGCAGGTCGGCCCCGGCCCCCAGCAGATGGGTGGCGAAGCTGTGGCGCAGGGCGTGTGGCGTGGCGCTGTCGGGCAGGCCCAGCCGGCCGCGCAGGATCTGGACCGAGGCCTGGACCTGGCGCGGGCTCAGCGGCCCGCCGCGGCGCGCCCGGAACAGGGCGTCGGACGGCTGCAGCGGAAACGGCAGCAGGGCCAGATAGGCGTCGATCGCCTTCCGCACCGCCGGCAGGACCGGCACCAGCCGCGTCTTGCCGCCCTTGCCGGTGATGCGCAGCGTCCCGGGCACCGGGGCGTCGGCCCGGGTCAGCGACAGGCCCTCGGATATCCGCAGGCCACAGCCGTACAGCAGCGTCAGCACGGCCCGGTCGCGCGCCGCCTCCCATGGGGGCAGGTCGGGATCGGTTTCGGGTTCCTGCAGCAGGCCGCGGGCCTGGTCCTCGGTGATCGGGCGCGGCAGGGTCGGCTTGACGCGCGGACCGCGCACCAGGGCCACCATCGGCGACGGGGTGTCGAGCCGCCGGTCGAGAAAGCCGTGAAAGGTCCGGATCGCCGACAGCGTCTGGCTCAGCGAGCGGGCGTTCAGCGGATGGTCGCCGCCGCGCCGATCGGCCAGATGGGCACGGATCTCGGCGGCGCTGACCGTTCCGAGGTCGGCGAGACCCTGCGGCCCGCCGCGGTGGCGTTCGAGAAAGGCCAGATAGTGCCGCCCGATGTGACCGTAGGCCTCCAGGGTCCGGGGCGACAGCCGGCGTTCGTGGGCCAGGTGCGCGAGCCAGGCCGACAGGGCGGCGGCGGCGGTCAGTTCAGGATGGGCCATCGTTCGGCCGTGCGCTCGACGACCCGGGCGATGAAGGCCACCAGTTCGCAACCCATCTCCGGCGTGAAGCCGTCGTCTTCCGGTGAGGCAAAGGCGCACAGGGCCGGGCGGCTGCCGGCGTCGGCCCCCGGGAAATGCGGGGTCATGCGGATCAGGGCGACCGACTTCACCCCGGCCTCGGGAGCGGTGAACAGGTCGAGGCCGTCGAAATCGGGACCGAGCCAGGTCAGGCCGTGCTCGCCCAGCAGGCCGTCGACGGCACCGGCCTCGAGGCTGCGCCAGCCGAACGGCACCGCCCCCGGCTTTTCCACGGCGATGACGGCCCCGGCCAGACCGAAACGGCCCTGGGCCACGGCGTCGAGCCGACGCGCGAGGTCCGACGGATTGCGCGCCTCCAGCAGGTCGAGGGCGGCGACATGGGTCTGGGTCTGGGCGGCGAAATTGGCGCGGGCCACCGCCTCGATGCGCTTGCGGGCGTCAGCCTCGCGCTCGGCCGCGGCCTCCAGCCGGGTCAGGGCGGCGCGGCCGAATTCGACCACGTTGCGACCGTGCGGCTTCAGCCCGATCTCTTCCAGCAGGGAGCGGTCGTCGAGCAGGAATTGCGGATGGGCCTGCAGCCAGGTCCGGATTTCCGGCCAGTGCGGCGCATCGGTCTCGACGTCCGGAAACAGATCAGGCGAACCGTTCAACAAGACCACTCCCGGGAACCCCGTCAGGGGCGAGGTTACAGAATTGACTGACCGGTCTTGCCCCAGTCCGCCAGGAAGGCATCAAGACCCTTGTCGGTTAACGGGTGCTTGATCAGGGCCTTGAAGGTGTCGGCGGGCAGGGTGGCGGCGTCGGCCCCGGTCAGGGCGGCGGCCGTGACCTGCTCGGGATTGCGCAGCGAGGCGGCGAGGATCTCGGTGTCGAAATCATGGATGTCGAACAGGGTACGAATCTCTTCCAGCAGGCCGATGCCGTCGGCCCCGACGTCTTCCAGCCGGCCGACGAAGGGCGAGACGAAGGTGGCCCCGGCCTTGGCGGCCAGCATCGCCTGGGCGGCCGAGAAACACAGGGTGACATTGGTCTTGATGCCCTTGTCGGCGAAGGCCCGCGTCGCGCGCAGTCCGTCCCAGGTCAGGGGCAGCTTCACCACCACATTCGGGGCGATGGCGGCCAGTTTGTCGCCTTCGCGCACCATGGTCTCGAAATCGGTGGCCACGGCCTCGGCCGAGATCGGCCCCTCGACGAGGGCGCAAATCTCGGCGATGACCTCGGCGATGTTGCGACCGGATTTGGCGATCAGCGAAGGATTGGTGGTAACGCCGTCCACCATGCCCGTGGGGACCATGTCCTTGATGACGGAGACGTCGGCTGTGTCGAGGAAGAGTTTCATGTCGCCGGTTCTAGCCGAGGGGCGCGTCCTGTGAAAGTCGCCTCCGTGCTTATTCCCCTGCCGGTGGCGGAAGCCTTTGACTATGAGGTGCCGGAAGCGCTGGCGCTGCAACGGGGTGACCAGGTCACGGTGCCGCTGGGCCCGCGCCTGATCCGCGGCATCGTCGCCGAGGTGCGCGAGACGACGGGCTCAAACCGGCGTCTCAAGGCGGTGGCCGGGCGGGTCGATGACCCGCGCCTGCCGCCCCGGACCGTCGATTTCGTTGAATGGGCCGCGCGCTGGACCCTGAGCCCGCCCGGCGAGATGGCCGCCGCGGCCCTGAAGGGCCTGCGCGCGCCGCGTCCCCGGCCGGAACGCCGGGTGCAACGGGTCGGCGACCGGACGCCGGGCCGGACCACCCCGGCGCGGACGGCGGTGCTGGAGGCGCTGGGCGGCAGGATGCTGGCCGCCGCCGACCTGGCCCGGGCCGCCGGGGTCTCGGCCGGGGTGATCAAGGGTCTGGTCGACGAGGGGGTTCTGGAAACCGTCGAGATCACGGCCGAAACCGCCTTTGCCGCGCCCGACCCCGACCATGCCCCGGCAACCCTGAACCCGGACCAGGCCGCGGCGGCGGCGGCGATCACGGCGGCCACGGAGGCGGGGGGGTTCGCCCCCTTCCTGCTGGACGGGGTCACCGGCTCGGGCAAGACCGAGGCCTATCTGGAGGCGGTGGCCCGGACCCTCAGACGCGACCCCGCGGCCCAGGTGCTGATCCTGCTGCCCGAGATCGCCCTGACCCAGGACCTGATCGCCCGGATCACGGCGCGCTTCGGCACAGCCCCGGCCGAATGGCATTCGGGGGTGTCGCCGCCGCGGCGTCGCCGGGTGTGGGAGGCGGTGGCCGCCGGTGCCTGTTCGATCGTGGTCGGCGCGCGCTCGGCCCTGTTCCTGCCCTATCCGGACCTGACGCTGATCGTCATCGACGAGGAGCACGACGGCTCGTTCAAACAGGAGGACGGGCTGGTCTATCACGGCCGGGATCTGGCCGTGGCCCGGGCCCGGATCGAGGGGGCGACGGTGGTGCTGGCCTCGGCCACCCCGTCGCTGGAAACGCTGTGGAACGCCGAGGGCGGACGCTACGGCTGGCTGAAACTGGCGGCGCGGCACGGGACGGCGGTCCTGCCCGACATCTCGCTGCTGGACCTGCGCCGGACCCCGCCCGACCCCCAGACCTGGCTGTCCCAGCCGCTGCGCGAGGCGATCGGCGAGACCTTCGCCCGCGGCGAACAGAGTCTGCTGTTCCTCAACCGCCGCGGCTATGCCCCGGTGGTGCTGTGCCGGGCCTGCGGCCACCGGCTGACCGCGCCCGACACCGACAGCTGGCTGGTCGAGCATCGCTACACCGGACGGCTGGTCTGCCACCTGACCGGTTTCACCATGGCCCGGCCCAAGGCCTGTCCGTCCTGCGGGGCCACGGACTCCCTGGTCGCGGTCGGCCCCGGAGTCGAGCGGGTCGAGGAGGAGGTGCGGGCCCTGTTCCCCGAGGCGCGCACCGCCGTGTTCAGTTCGGACACCGTGCCGGACGCGAAATCGGCGCGGGCCCTGATCCAGAGCATGGTCGCCGGCGAGATCGATATCCTGGTGGCCACCCAGGCCGCGGCCAAGGGTCACAACTTCCCCAACCTGACCCTGGTCGGGGTGGTCGACGCCGACCTCGGCCTGCGCGGCGGTGACCTGCGCGCGGCCGAACGCACCTTCCAGCTGCTGACCCAGGCCACCGGCCGGGCCGGGCGGGCCGACCGGCCGGGCCGCGCCCTGCTGCAGACCTGGACCCCCGACCATCCGGTGCTGCAGGCGCTGGCGGCCGGCGACCGGGACGGCTTCGTCGCCGCTGAACTGGCCGAGCGCGAGGCCGCCTCCCTGCCGCCCTATGGCCGGCTGGCGGCGTTGATCCTGTCAGGTGAGAACGCCGTCGCGGTCGAGGCCACGGCCCAGGCCCTGGCCCAGGCCATTCCCAATGCGGAACGGCTCGAGGTCTATGGTCCCGCCGACGCGCCGCTGGGCCTGATCCGCGGGCGGCGGCGCAAGCGGCTGCTGGTGCGGGCCGACCGCGACGTCGACCTGCAGGGCTTCCTGCGCGCCTGGCTGGCCCGGGTGAAGGTGCCGGGTTCGGTGCGCCTGACCGTCGACGTGGACCCCTATAGTTTTCTTTGACGCGCTAGCGCGGCCCGGTCAGCCGGATCTCGAACAGGGTCGGCCAGGTCTTGCCGGTGACGAACAGGCGGCGACCGTCGGCGTCCCAGGCAATGCCGTTCAGGACCGCATCGGCCGGATCCAGGCCCGACCGGTCCGGCATCAGGCCGGTCAGGTCGATGATGCCGTTCACCCGGCCGGTGGTCGGGTCGATCCGGACGATGACGTCCGTCTGCCAGACATTGGCCAGGACCTGACCGTCGACCCATTCCAACTCGTTCAGCCCGGCGAGAGGCTGTCCGTGGACGGTCACCGGCACCCGGCCGATCTCGGTCAGGGTCTGCGGATCGAGAAACCGCAGCACCGGCGTGCCGTCGGACAGGATCAGCCGCTCGGTGTCATGGGTCAGGCCCCAGCCTTCGCCGGCGTAGGCGAATTCGCCCCGGGGCTCGAGATCGTCGGGATCCCAGACGAAGCCCTTGCCGTCCTTCCAGGTCAGGGTCAGCACCCGGTCGCCGAAGACGGTCAGGCCTTCACCGAAATAGGGGCCGTCCAGGGTGCGCCGCTGCAGCACCACCCCGTCCGCCAGGCGCACACGACGCACGGTCGATGGATACCTGCCGGTGCTTTCCAGCAATTCGCCGTTGCGGAACTCGAGCCCCTGGGTGAAGGCCCCGGGGTCGTGCGGGTATTCTCGGACGATCTCGAATCCGTAGACGGGGATGGTGGCCGGTGCCGGCGCGGCGGTCCGCGGCTGGGCCAGCGCCGCAACCGGCACCAGCAGCAGGGCGAGGATCAGTCCGGCCGTGCGCATGGTCACACCCCGGGGTCGGCGGTCTCGGCCCGGTTCAGCGCGGCCTGGTGCTCAACCTGGGCCGCATGTTTCTTCGCAGCCGCCACCCGGCCCATCATGTTGAGCCCCTCGACCAGGCCGGAGAAGGCCATGGCGGCATAGATGTAGCCCTTGGGCACATGGACGCCGAAGCCGTCGGCGATCAGCACCATGCCGATCATCAGCAGGAAGCCCAGGGCCAGCATGACCACGGTCGGGTTCTTGTCGATGAAATTGGCCAGCGGCGTCGCGGCCAGCAGCATGACGGTCACCGCGACGATCACGGCCGCCATCATGATCGGCACATGATCGGTCATGCCGACGGCCGTCAGGATGGAGTCGACCGAGAACACCAGGTCCAGCAGGATGATCTGGAAGATGGCCGAGCCGACGTTGGTGATGACCACGTCCTTCTTGTCGAGGAAGCCCGATGTCGGGGCCGGGTCGACCGTGTGGTGGATTTCCTTGGTGGCCTTCCACAACAGGAACAGGCCGCCGGCGATCAGGATCAGGTCACGCCAGCTGAAGGCGGTCTCGAACAGGGGCGCACCGTGTTCGATCGGCCCGCTCAGGCCGAGATCGAAGACCGGCTGGGTCAGGGCGACGATGAAGCCGATCGTCGCCAGCAGGCCCAGGCGCATGATCAGGGCCAGGCTGATGCCGATGCGACGGACGCGGGGGCGGTCCTTTTCGGGCAATTTGTTCGACAGGATCGAGATGAAGACCAGGTTGTCGATCCCCAGCACCACCTCCATGACGATCAGGGTGACCAGGGCCAGCCAGGCGGCCGGATCGGAGAACAGGGGGGTGATGCTGTCGAACATGGCAGGTTCCTGAGTGGGACTGGGCGCTAGTAGCGGGCCACCGTTCTTCCAGCAAGCGGGGACGCAGCCCGGAGTCCGGTCCCCGGCCCGATCCCGGATGTCTGATCGTTTCGGGACGTCCGCGACAGCGACGATCCGTTCGCGTCGGTTGCGAGCGGGAAAAGCCCATGCTATCAGGCGCCCGGCTTCCACGGGGCGTTTCTCACGAAACGGCCCTTGGCGTGCTTTCCTAAGCATTTCAAGCCTTTGACCGGCACGTACCTCGTCGCCGGTCGCGACCCGAACGCTTCGATCTACGCTTTGACCCTTTGGCGGACCTAATAAGTGGCTGACGAATTCAGAACGACGGAAGTCGGCGAGCGCTATGCAAGAGCGCTGTTCGACCTCGCTGGCGAGACCGGGCGTCTCGCGGCGGTGCGCGCCGACCTGGCCGCCCTGCGGGCCGCCTGGGACGAGAGCGCGGACCTGCGCCGTCTGGCCGGCTCGCCGGTGATTTCGGCCGAGGACCAGCGCCGCGGCCTGGTTGCCGTGGCTGAAAAGGCCAAATTCGACGCCACCACCGTGAAATTCCTTGGCCTGCTCGGCCAGAACCATCGCGCCGGCGACCTGCCGGCCGTGATTGCAGGCTTTGATGCCCTGTATGCGCAACAGGCCGGCATCGTCGCCGCCGAGGTCGTCTCGGCCGCCGCCCTCGACGCCGGGCAGCTGCGCAGCATCAAGGCGGCCCTGGCCACGGCCCTGGGCAAGGACCCCGAAATGACCGCCCGCGTCGATCCGTCGCTGCTGGGTGGATTGAAGGTGAAGGTCGGCTCGCGCCTGTTCGACGCCTCGCTGAAAACCAAGCTCGACCAGATGAAGTTCGCCCTCAAGCGGGCCTGATCCAACACCAATTGACGACCGGGCCCGAGGGCCCGGACCCAAGAGACGAAAGCCAGAGAGCCCACCATGGACATCCGCGCCGCCGAAATTTCGGCCATCCTCAAGTCGCAGATCGCCAATTTCGGCGTGGAAGCGGACGTGTCCGACGTGGGACAGGTTCTGTCCGTCGGTGACGGCATCGCCCGCATCCACGGACTGGACAATGTCCAGGCCGGCGAGATGATCGAATTCCCCAAGGCCGGGGTTAAGGGCATGGCCCTGAACCTCGAACGCGACAACGTCGGGGCCGTGATCTTCGGTCAGGACAGCCAGATCGCCGAGGGCGACGAGGTCCGCCGTCTGGGCGAGATCGTGGATGTTCCGGTCGGCAAGGGTCTGCTGGGCCGCGTCGTCAACCCGCTGGGCGAGCCGATCGACGGCAAGGGCCCGATCCAGTTCACCGAGCGTCGCCGCGTCGACGTCAAGGCCCCGGGCATCATCCCCCGCAAGTCGGTGCACGAGCCGATGCAGACCGGCCTGAAGGCCATCGACACCCTGATCCCGGTCGGTCGCGGCCAGCGCGAGCTGATCATCGGTGACCGCCAGGTCGGCAAGACCGCCGTGGCCATCGACACCATCCTGAACCAGAAGACGACCAACGCCGCCGCCAAGAGCGAAGGCGAGAAGCTGTACTGCATCTATGTCGCCATCGGGCAGAAGCGCTCGACCGTGGCCCAGATCGTCAAGACGCTCGAGGAGCGTGGCGCGCTGGAGTACACCATCGTCGTCGCCGCCACGGCCTCGGAGCCGGCCCCGCTGCAGTTCCTGGCCCCGTTCGCCGGCACCGCCATGGGCGAATATTTCCGCGACAACGGCATGCACGGCCTGATCGTCTATGACGATCTGTCGAAGCAGGCTGTCGCCTATCGCCAGATGTCCCTGCTGCTGCGCCGCCCGCCGGGCCGCGAAGCCTATCCGGGCGACGTCTTCTATCTGCACAGCCGCCTGCTGGAGCGTTCGGCCAAGCTGAACGAGGACAACGGTTCGGGCTCGCTGACCGCCCTGCCGCTGATCGAGACCCAGGCCAACGACGTGTCGGCCTATATCCCGACCAACGTCATCTCCATCACCGACGGCCAGATCTTCCTGGAATCGGACCTGTTCTACCAGGGCATCCGCCCCGCCGTGAACGTCGGCATCTCGGTGTCGCGTGTGGGCTCGTCGGCCCAGATCAAGGCGATGAAACAGGTCGCCGGTTCGATCAAGGGCGAGCTGGCCCAGTATCGGGAAATGGCCGCCTTCGCCAAGTTCGGTTCGGACCTCGATGCCTCGACCCAGCGTCTGCTGGCCCGCGGCGCGCGCCTGACCGAGCTGCTGAAGCAGCCGCAGTATTCGCCGCTGACGGTCGAGGAGCAGGTTGTCTCCATCTACGCCGGCACGCGCGGCTTCCTCGATACGGTCGCCGTGTCCGACATCGGCCGCTTCGAGTCCGAGCTTCTGGCCCGGGTCCACTCCAAGCACGCGTCGATGATGGAGGCGATCCGCACCCAGAAGGCCCTGTCGAAAGAGCTGGAGGCCGAACTGAAGGCCGCCATCACCGACTTCGCCAAGACGTTCGCCTGAACCTGACCCGGAAAGCGAGAGAGTAGCGCCGGATGGCCAGCCTCAAGGAAATGCGGAATCGGATCGGAAGCGTCAAGGCGACGCAGAAGATCACGAAGGCCATGCAGATGGTCGCCGCCGCCAAGCTGAAACGCGCCCAGGACCAGGCCGAGAGCGCCCGGCCCTATGCCGCGCGCATGGCCGCCGTCATCGCCAACCTGGCGGCCGGCGTGTCGGGCGACGGAGCGCCCCGGCTGCTGGCCGGTACCGGTTCGGACCAGCGCCACCTGATCATCGTCGCCACGGCCGACAAGGGTCTGGCCGGCGGTTTCTCGACCAATGTCGTCCGTGCGGCCCGCGACCGGATCAACACCCTGGTCCAGGCCGGCAAGGACGTGCGCGTCGTCGCCGTGGGTCGCAAGTCGCGTGACGGCCTGCGCCGCCTGTTCGGCGACCGCATCATCCATACGTTCGAGCTGAGCGACCACAAGGTCCTCGGCCTGCCGTCGGCCCTGCCGATCGCCGAACTGATCGCGACCGAGTTCGAGGCCGACCGCGCCGACGTGGTCACCCTGTTCTACAGCCGCTTCCAGTCGGTCATCGCCCAGGTCCCGACCGCGCGCCAGCTGATCCCGGCCGTGGTCGAGGGCGGGGCCGCCCCGATCGACCTGAACGGGGCCGTCTATGACTATGAGCCGTCCGAGGAAGAGATCCTCGAGACGCTGCTGCCGCGCAACATCACCACCCAGATCCTGGCGTCGCTCTATGAGAACCAGGCCGGCTTCTACGGTGCCCAGATGGGCGCGATGGACGCCGCCACGCGCAACGCCGGTGACATGATTTCCGCCCTCACCCTTCAGTACAACCGATCCCGCCAGGCGCAGATCACCAAGGAGCTGATCGAGATCATCTCCGGTGCCGAAGCCCTCTGATCTGATCCCGACGCACACGACGACAACGGACCCGCACCCGATGACCGACACCACCGCCAAGAAATCCGCCGCCAAGAAGCCCGCCGCCGCCAAGGCCGCGCCGAAGGCAACCAAGGCCGCCGTCCGCGCCGCCGGCACCGGCAAGATCGCCCAGGTCATCGGCGCCGTCGTCGACGTCGAGTTCGAGGGGGCTCTGCCGGCCATCCTGAACGCCCTGGAAACGAGCAACACCGACCAGAAGACCGGCAAGCCGTTCCGCCTGGTTCTGGAAGTCGCCCAGCACCTGGGTCAGAACATGGTCCGCACCATCGCCATGGACACCACCGAGGGTCTGACCCGCGGCCAGCCGGTGACCGACACCGGCACCTCGATCATGGCCCCGGTCGGACCGGGCGTGCTGGGTCGCATCATGAACGTCGTCGGCGACCCGATCGACGAGAACGGCCCGATCAAGACCACCGAGCGTCGCCCGATCCACCGCGAGGCCCCGAGCTTCGAGGAGCAGTCGACCTCGTCGGAAATCCTCGTCACCGGGATCAAGGTCATCGACCTGATCTGCCCCTTCACCAAGGGCGGCAAGGTCGGCCTGTTCGGCGGTGCCGGCGTGGGCAAGACCGTGACCATGCAGGAGCTGATCAACAACATCGCCAAGGCCTACGGCGGCTATTCGGTGCTGGCCGGCGTGGGTGAGCGCACCCGCGAGGGCAACGACCTGTATCACGAGATGATCGAGTCCAACGTGAACGTGGATCCGGCCAAGAACGGCGGCTCGACCGAGGGCTCCAAATGCGCCCTGGTCTACGGCCAGATGAACGAGCCTCCCGGTGCCCGTGCCCGCGTGGCCCTGACCGGCCTGGCCCAGGCCGAATATTTCCGCGACGAAGAGGGCAAGGACGTCCTGCTGTTCGTCGACAACATCTTCCGCTTCACCCAGGCCGGCTCGGAAGTGTCGGCGCTGCTGGGCCGCATCCCCTCGGCCGTGGGCTATCAGCCGACGCTGGCCACCGAGATGGGCAACCTGCAGGAGCGCATCACCTCGACCAAGAAGGGCTCGATCACCTCGGTCCAGGCCATCTACGTCCCCGCCGACGACCTGACCGACCCGGCCCCGGCCGCCTCGTTCGCCCACCTTGACGCGACGACCGTGCTGAACCGCGACATCGCCGCCCAGGCCATCTTCCCGGCCGTGGACCCGCTCGACTCGACCTCGCGCATCATGGACCCGCTGGTCATCGGCGAGGAGCACTACCGCGTCGCCCGTTCGGTCCAGGAGGTTCTGCAGCAGTACAAGGCGCTGAAGGACATCATCGCCATCCTGGGCATGGACGAGCTGTCGGAAGAGGACAAGCTGACCGTCTCGCGCGCCCGCAAGATCAGCCGCTTCCTGTCGCAGCCGTTCTTCGTGGCCGAGCAGTTCACCAACTCGCCGGGCAAGTTCGTGTCGCTGGAAGACACGATCCGCTCGTTCAAGGGCATTGTCGCCGGCGAATACGATCACCTGCCGGAAGCCGCCTTCTACATGGTCGGCACCATCGAGGAAGCCGTCGAGAAGGCCCAGAAACTCGCCGCCGAGGCGGCCTGATCCATGGCCGGCAAGCTTCAGTTCTCGCTGGTGTCGCCTGAGCGCGAGGTCTTCAACGGCCTCGTCGACCAGGTCGACGCCGCCGGCGTCGAGGGTGATTTCGGGGTCCTGCCGGACCACGCCCCGTTCATGACCGCCCTGCGCGAAGGCCAGGTCACGGTCATCGACGGCGTATCGCGGCGCGTGTTCGACGTCCACGGCGGCTTCGCCGACGTCAACGCCGACGGCCTGACCATCCTGGCCGAACAGGCCGCGGAAGTGACCGCAGACTGATTTCCGGTGACGGGCGCGGTGTGAACCGCCGCCGCCCTGTCCCCCGACAGACCTTGAGGCCACGTCCTCCCCCGGCAACCGGGTTTGAAGTCCGGGACGGCCCGGCCCTTTGAACGGAGGGTCGCGCCATGGCCTGGGTCTATCTCGTCATTGCCGGACTGCTGGAAATCGTCTGGGCCTATTTCATGAAACAGTCGGCGGGCTTCACCCGCCTGTGGCCCAGCGTGATCACCTTTGTGACCATGGGGATGAGTTTCGCCCTGCTGTCGATCTCGATGAAGACCCTGCCCCTGGGCACAGCCTATACCGTCTGGACCGGTATCGGCGCGGTCGGAGCCTTCGTGGTCGGCGTCATCTGGCTGAACGAGGGCGTGCATCCGATGCGGGTCGCCGCCGCGGGCCTGATCATCGCCGGGCTGGTCCTGATGCGGCTCGCCCCGTCCACCGCAGTCTGATCCTGAAGCGGCCTAGCTGTCGTTTCCAAGCAGGTTGTTCACTCGTGCCCATGGGGTGAGGCCGTTGATGCCGGAGTGTGGGCGGTAAAGATTGTAGGCGTCGGTCCAGGGTTTGATGGTCTGCGCGCGCTCGTCGGATGAGCCATAGGGTCTGACGTAGGCCCATTCTCTCAGGGTGGTCTGGATGAAGCGCTCGGCCTTGCCGTTGGTGCGGGGCGTGTAGGGGCGGGTGCGGACGTGTCGGGCTCCAGCCCGCAACAAGGCGGCGGCGAACAGTCCGGAGCGATAGGCCGAGCCGTTGTCGGTCATGACGCGCTCGACGGTGACGCCGTGACGGGCGAGCCAGGTCAGGGCGCGTTCGAGGAAGGCGGTGGTATCGTGCTGGCCTTCGGAAGGCAGCAGTTCAGTGTAGGCCAGTCGCGTGGCGTCATCGACGCAGACGTGCAGGAAGTCCCATCCGGCATGGCGCGACCGCCCCGCCTGCCGGTCGCCGGTGGCGCGATGGCCGGCCCGGTCGAACCGGCCCAGCTTCTTGATGTCGAGGTGGATCATCTCGCCGGGCCGGCTGCGCTCATAGCGGACGACGGGCGGCTTCGGATCCAGCAGGGCGAGGCGACCCAGACCCAGCCGGCGCAGGATCAGGCCCACCGTCGAACGGGCCATGCCCAGCGCCCGGGCGATCTGTGGTCCCGTCATCCGCTGACGGCGCAGGGCTTCGATCTCGGCCATCCGCCGGGGCTCCGTCCGGTTGGGGCATCGTCTCGGTGCCGAGCTGCGGTCGGTATGCCTGTGCTCGCCTCCAAGCCGATGCCGACCCAGCCATTTGCGCGCGGTCCTGACCGACACGCCTGCAGCCTGCGCCGCCGATCGCGCCGTCCAGCCCGTCTCGATCCGCTCGGCCAACAAAGCTCGACCCGACGGCGTCAGCCGGGCATTCTTGTGCACGTTCATCCGGGGAACCTTTCGGTTGAGGTTGGTGCTTCGCAACCCCAGCTTCTCAGCCCACCCCCGGGTGAACAACCTTCATAGCTTCGACACCTAGGTCGCGAACGGCGCGAAGGTCGCCACGACCTGCTCATAGGCCGCCCGCTTGAACGGCACGATCAGATCGCAGGCCTCGTCCAGCCGGCCCCAGCGCCAGGCGTCGAACTCGATCTCGCCATGGGCCTCCAGATCGATCTCGGACTCCGGTCCGGTGAAGCGATAGGCGAACCATTTCTGCTTCTGGCCCAGCCAGCCGCGCGCCTGTTTGGTGCCCCCGTATCCGTCCGGAAATTCATAGGCGATCCAGCCCTCTGTGGCTCCCAGCGGCGTGACCGAGATCACCCCGGTCTCTTCATACAGCTCGCGTCGGGCCGCCACCTCGAGGGCCTCGCCGTCGTCGACGCCGCCCTGGGGGAATTGCCAGCAGTGCGGGGACTGGCTGCCGGCACGCCGCCCGTACCAGACGCGCCCGTCCGGGTGGAACAGGACCACGCCGACGTTCGGACGATAGCGGGACAGGTCGACGTCGGGGGCGGTCATGGCCCTTCCCTTAGCCTTCGCCCCCGATGCGGTCGAGCGTGTTAGCGTCCGGGGCGCTGGGCCATGGCCGAGGCGGGGGCCAGCTGCAGACCGCGCGCCTCGAGCCCGGCGCTCCAGCGGGCCACGGCCTCGACCGTCACCGGATAGCTGAAGCCGGTGCCCAGCGCCTGGCCGCGGGCCTTGGCCAGCGCCTCGATCGCATTGAGCTGGCCGACGATGGCGGTCGGGGACTGGGTCTGGTCGATGACCCGGTCGGCGCTGGCGCGGGACCAGGCCCCGGGCTTGCGATTGGCCGAGCCGTCATCGAGGAAGGCCACGCCGCGGCGGCGCAGCACATTCATGAATTCCGTCATGCCGGCGTCCGAGGTCATGAAGCGGTCGCCCAGATAGTTGGTCACGCCGAAATAGCCGGTCGCGCGACCCAGCAGCCAGGCCATCCGGGCCTGGACGTCACTGGCGTCGGCATCGGCCAGCAGGGTGTAGGGGCCGGGATCGTTGTCCGGATAGCCGGTCGGCTCCATCGGGATCTCGATCATCACCTCATGGCCCTGGGCCCGGGCCAGATCGATCCAGCCCTGCAGACCCTCGGCATAGGGGACGAAGCTGAGGGTGACCTCGGCCGGCAGGCGCTCGATGGCGGCGCGGGTGGTGACCGCGTTCAGGCCGAGTCCGCCGACGATCACCGCGACGCGCGGCTTGCCGTTCGGGCGGAACGGTCGCGCATAGGCCTGGGCCGGAACCCGGCCGTCGGTGGCGATCATCGGCAGCGCGCCGCTGGGACCGGGCTGGCTCAGGCCGGCGATCGGGGCGGCTGGCAGGGGCTGGGCCTCGCGCCGCGGCGCGGTGATGTTGGACCCGCCCGAGACGGTGGCCCCGTCGGGCAGGGTGATCAGGGCCTCGCCGCCGGCCGCGCCGTCCGCATCGAGGGTCGCCTCGGCCAGGGTCAGGTCCTGGTACAGGTCCATGGCCCCCGCCGAAAAGGCATCGAGGCCGGACGGGGCCGGGGGCGGGGCGACGGCCTCGCGGGTCAGGGAGACGCGGGCCGAGGGCGTCCCGGCGCGCGGGTCGCCCAGCACGGTCAGGAACAGGGCCGCGGCCCCCAGCAGCAACAGTCCGGCCCCGGCGACGGCGGCCGGCGGCTTCTTCATCACGGTCAGGACCGGGGCGACACGTTCACGCAGGCTGCGGCGCGCCGGGGGCGTACCGGCGGCGGCGGCGAGGGCGGACTGGCGTTTGGCGAATAGGGACAAGTCGGTACGCTCGGGTCAGGGACCGTGCGCACGGTCCGCTTCGAGAGTCAGATTGCCCGACGTCGGTTAAGAAACCCTAACGCGCCGTTCACCATGCCGATGCGGTCAGTTGGCCGGGGCCGCCGCGGTGACGGCACCCGCCGCCCCCTCGGGCAGGGTGACGATCACGCCGTTCGGGGGCGGGGCCATACGGCTGAGCTGTCCGCCGGCCCGCAGCACGTCGAAGGCCCGCTGCAGCTGGTAGTCCGTGGCCTCGTCGAAATCCTCGCCGGGGGCCTCATAGGGGGTGTGGGCCCCCCGGCGCTCCGCCCCGATCGAGGCGTCCAGGGCGGTGGCATAGGCGGCTTCGGAATAGATGAAGCTGGACCGCGACACGATCCGGGCCTCGGCGGCCGAACGGGCGACTTCGAGGTCCGGCTCGATGCCGATCTTCTGGATCGAGCGCCCGGACGGCGTGAAGTAGCGCGCCGTGGTGATCGACAGGGCCCCGTCCGCCCCGCCGCGCAGCGGAATCACGGTCTGGACCGAACCCTTGCCGAAGCTGGTCAGGCCGACCAGCGTGGCCCGTTCCTGGTCCTTCAGCGCGCCGGCGACGATTTCCGAGGCCGAGGCCGAGCCGTAGTTGATCAGCACCACCACCGGCAGGCCGCCGGTCAGGTCGCCCGGGCGCGCGGCGTAGCGTTCGATCTGGTCCGGCTTGCGCCCGCGCTGGCTGACGATCTCGCCGCGCTCGAGGAAGGCGTCCGAAACGTCGATGGCCGCCGTCAGCAGGCCGCCGCCGTTGTTGCGCAGGTCCAGGACATAGCCCTTCAGGGCCGGGTTGGTGCGCTTCAGCCGGGCGATGGTCTCGGTCAGCTCGCGACCGGTGTTCTCATTGAAGGTGGCGATCCGCAGATAGCCGAAATCACCCTCGACCCGGCCGGTGACGGACTCCACCTTGATGACCTCCCGGGTCAGGGTGACCTCGAGCGGGTCCTCGCCGTCGCGCAGGAAGGTGACGTCGACCGAGGTGCCGATGGCCCCGCGCAGCTTTTCCGACACCTGGGTCACGGTCAGGCCGGCGGCGTTCTGGCCGTTGATCGACTGGATCACATCCCCGGCCTGGACGCCGGCACGGGCGGCGGGACCGTCGTCCATCGGCGAGATGATCTTCACCAGCCCGCCCTCGGAGGTGATGGTCAGGCCGACGCCGGAGTACTGGCCTTCGGTGCGTTCGCGCAGGTCGCCGTAGCCGGAGGGCGGCAGATAGTTGGAGTGGGGGTCCAGCGCCGTCATCATGCCGGCCAGGGCCGCCTCGATCAGCTTCTTGTTGTCGACGGGCACGACATAGGCCTGTTCAGTCAGGGCCAGGACGTCGCCGAACAGCTCCACCATCCGGAAGGTCTCGTTGCGCGGTGTCTGGGACACGGTCGCTGCGCTGACGCCCACCAGGGTCAGAACGGCACAGCCGACGAGAAGCATCTTACGCATTCGGTCTTTTCCAGTGGGCCTGTGACGGCCCGTCCGTCACTCAAGCAATGTCGTCGCGACCAAATCGTGGCCGTGCCGGGTTCCGGCGATAAAATCAGCGTCATCGCCCCATGGGAAGCGGTTTCGCCTGCGCCGCACCTCGGCGGGTCCGGTCATTGCAGCCAGGGGGCCGGGTCGATCGACCGTTCGTCGCGCCTGAGGCCGAAATAGACCTCCCCGTCCTCGCCGCTGCGCCCCAGGGCCTGGCCGTCGCTGACCCGGTCCCCGGCCGTCACGGACAGGGCCTCGAGCCCCGCCACCACCGCGCGCCAGCCCGGACCGAGGTCGAGGATGACGACCTGGCCCCAGTCGTCCAGCGGGCCCGCATAGGCCACCCGGGCATTGGCCGGGGCGGCAACCTCCCTGCGGTCGGCCCGCCAGCGCCAGCCGTCGCTTCCCGGGCCGAAGCGTTCGGACGGACGGCCACTGACCGGGGCCGTCAGCCGGTTGCGCCCGGCCGGCAGCCGGGTCGTGGGACTGACTCGATCGGGATCGCCGGTCGGAACGACCCCGCCGAGGCTGCGGATGCGGGCCTGCAGGACGCCGGCGGCGCGTTCGGCCTGCTGGGCCTCACTGCGCAACACGGTCTGCAGGGCCCGCTTGCGGGCGGACAGGCTCTCGATCTCGGCGCGACGGTCGCCCTGGGCGCTCTCGACGGTGAACAGCCGTTCGCTCGACAGCACCGCCAGCCGCCGCACCCGGCTGATCTCGGTCTGCTGTTCGGTCAGCACCGCGACCCGCGCCCGCAGCTCGGGAGCCATGGCCTTGAGCAGAATGGCGGCCCGCACGGTATCCGTCGCGCGCGACGCCGGGATCAGCAGCGGTGGCGGCGGGCGACGGCTCATCATCTGCAGGGCCGACAGCAGGCGCGACTGCCGCCCCCGGACGCGCGACAGGTCGGCGGTCAGGGCCGCCTCGCGGCTGCCCAGTTCGCGCAGCCGGGCGCGCTGGGCGGTGATCTGACGGTCGTCGGTGTCCACGGCGGTCCGCAGTCGGGTCAGCTGACCGTCCAGGGTGGCGATTTCGGCCGCGGCCTCGGCCGCCTCGGCGCGCAGGCGACGGGCGCGGGCCTGTTCGTCGCGATACTCGGCCTGCAGGCGCGGCACCTCACCGACCGTCGCGGGCTGGCCGATGGCCGGGGCGGCGATGAGCAGGCCGAGGACGGTGAGGATGAGGGCGCGACGCATCAGTCGCGATGATAGGGCGAACCGGCCAGGATGGTCATGGCTCGGTACAGCTGCTCGGCCAGCATGGCCCGGGCCAGGGCGTGGGGCCAGGTCTGGGGTCCGAAGGCCAGGGTCGAGGCGGCGGTGTCCAGCACGCTGCGGTCGAGGCCGTCGGCCCCGCCGATGGCGAACACCAGCCGGCGCTCACCCCGATCCCGCAGTTCGGCGACATGGTCGGCGAAGGCGCGGCTGGCGAAGGTCTTGCCGCGCTCGTCGCAGGCGATCAGATGGGCACCCTCGGCGGCCCTGAGGATCAGCTCGGCCTCGGGGGCCTTGCCGGTCTTGCGCGGTTCCAGGTCGACCAGTTCCATCGGCCCCAGACCGAGGGCGCGGCCGGCCAGGCTGGTCCGCTCGGCATAGTCGGCGGCCAGGGTCGCCTCCGGCCCGCGCCCCGGCTTGCCGATCGCGAGGATGGCCAGCTTCATTCAGGCGAACTCAGGTGGAGGAGACGCGGTGACCGCTGTCGACCGACCAGATCTTCTCGATGTTGTAGAAGGTCCGCACCTCGGGCCGGAACAGGTGGACGATGACGTCACCGGCATCGATCAGCACCCAGTCGCAATGCGGCATGCCTTCGATCTTGGCCTTGCCCAGCCCGAATTCCTTGATCGTCCGCTGCAGGTGGTCGGCCAGGGCTCCGACGTGACGGTGCGACCGTCCGGAGGCGACGATCATGGTGTCGGCCATCGGGCTCTTGCCCTTGAGGTCGATCAGAACGATGTCCTGGGCCTTGTCCTCGTCGAGCTTGGACAGGATGGCCTGTTCCAGAGGGGTCGAGCCGACGGGAAGGGGAGCCTGCAGACCGTCTTCATTATGGATGGATTCGATCGGGTCCATCTCATGCGCCGCGTTCGAGGCGGTGCTGTCTTGCGCATCGTGCGCGGGCGAGGGGGTCAGCGGAGGGCTCCGGGGAGGTTCAATAAAGCGGCCTTCTAGCACGAACAGCGGCCGCCGTCACGCGGTCGGCAGTTGCAGCCGCGCGGCCCGGATCGCGGTCGAGGATCGCGGGTTCAACGGGGCCGGCAGATAGGTCCAGGCCGGGGTTCCGGCGGTCGGCAGCAGCCGGGCCTGTTCGGCCGGCAGCCGAAAGGCGGCGAAGCGTCGCGCCGCCGGGGCGGTCCGGCTGTTGAACAGGCTGCCGGGGCGGGCGATCACCGCCACCGGCATCAGCCGCATGATGTCGGTCCAGCCGCGCCACAGGTGGAAGGTGGCCAGGTTGTCCGATCCCATCAGCCAGACGAAATGGACGCCCGGATGCCGGGCCGTCAGGGCGCGCAGGGTATCGATCGTCCAGCCGGTGCGAATGCGGCTCTCGACATCCGAGACCACCATCGCGTGACCCGAGGCCGCCATCGCGGCGGCGGCGCGGGCCGAGGCCATGCGCTCGGCCAGCGGCGCGGTATCGGCGGTGTCCTTCAGCGGGTTCTGCTTCGAGACCAGCCAGATGACGCGGTCGAGATCGAGGCGGCGCATGGCGGTTTCGGCGACGTGGGCGTGTCCGTCGTGAGCCGGGTTGAACGAGCCGCCGAACAGACCGACGCGCATGCCCGGAGCCAGGTTGAGCCCGTCTCTCAGCGCCCCCGGACGGGGACCGAAGGCCTGTGCGGCCGGACCGGCATGGAAGAAGGACAAGGCGGGCTCGCGCGGACTTATGCTCACAGGGGAGCTAACACGCGCCCGGTCCCCTGTCGCGCCTCTATCGTCGTCCCCCGGTCATTGCCGCGAGGACGGGCCTCAGGGCCGGGTCTGACCCTTGCCGCGGATGGCATATTTGAAGCTGGTCAGCTGCTCGGCCCCGACGGGCCCGCGCGCGTGCAGCCGGTCGGTCGAGATGCCGATCTCGCCGCCGAAGCCGAACTCGCCGCCGTCGGCGAACTGGGTCGAGGCATTGGCCAGGATGATGCCGGCGTCGGCCTCGGCCAGGAAGCGCTCGATGGCCTTGTCGTCGGTGGCGATGATCGATTCCGTGTGGCCCGAGCCGTAGCGCGCCACATGGTCGAGGGCGGCGTCGATGTCGTCGACGACCCGGATGGCGATGACGGCCGCCAGAAACTCGGTGCTCCAGTCGGCCTCGCTCGCGGCGATCGCGTTGGGCACCAGGGCGCGGGTCGCGGCATCGCCCCGCAACTCGCATCCGGCGGCGATCAGGTCGGCGGCGATCAGCGGCAGCAGGCTGTCGGCGACCGCCCGGTCGATCAACAGGGTCTCGGCGGCCCCGCACACGGAAACCCGGCGCATCTTGGCGTTGACGGCGATGGCGCGGGCGGTGGCCGGATCGGCGCTTTCGTGGACATAGACGTGGTTGACGCCTTCCAGGTGGCCCAGCACCGAGACCCGGGCGTCGGCCTTGACCCGCTCGACCAGCGAGCGGCCGCCGCGCGGGATCAGCAGGTCGATCGATCCGTCCAGTCCGGTCAGGATGTGGCCGACGGCGGCGCGGTCGCGGGTGGTGACGATCTGCACCGTGTCCGCGGACAGGCCGGCCCCCTCGAGTCCCTCGACGAGGGCCGCGTGGATGGCCAGGTTGGAGCGCAGGCATTCCGATCCGCCGCGCAGGATCACGGCATTGCCGGCCCGCACCGCCAGGGCGGCGGCGTCGGCGGTGACGTTCGGCCGACTCTCATAGATGATCGCCAGCACGCCGATCGGGGTGCGGACGCGGGCGATGTCGAGCCCGTTCTCGGGCGTCCAGCGGGCCGTCTCGACCCCGACGGGATCGGGGATGGCGGCGATCGATTCCAGCGCGCCGATGACGCCGTCCAGACGGGCCGCGTCCAGCGCCAGCCGGTCCATCATGGCGGCGGCCATGCCCTTGGCCCTGGCGGCCTCGAGGTCGGCTTCGTTGGCGGCCAGCACGTCGGCGGCGCGTTTGCGCAGGGCCGTGGCCATGCCGGCGATGGCGCGGGTGCGGGTCTCGGCACCGGCGAGGGCCAGGGCGCGGGCGGCACTGCGCGCCTTGCGCCCCATGGCCGTCATCTCGGCGGCGAGGGACTGTTCGGGGGTGATGCTGGCGGGGGTTTCGGGCTTGGTCTGGGTCATGATCATCACCTTCAAATGGCTATTAACACCTGAAATTCAAGGCGTAGCCGCTCCCGGCGCCGGTTCGACGCCCTTCCGTTCCGGCCCTAGCGCAGGGCCAGATCCGCCGTGTGCACCACCTCGGGACCGGCCTCATAGCCCAGGGCGGCCTTCACACCGGTCGAGCGGACGCCGATGATTTTCGCCAGGTCCTTGGCGTCGAAACGCACCAGGCCACGGGCGATCTCGACGCCGCGTTCGTCGAGGATCTCGACGGGGTCGCCCTTGCCGAAGTCGCCGGTCGCCGACAGCACGCCGACCGCCAGCAGGGACTTGCCGCGGGCCAGGGCCCGGGCGCAGCCCTTGTCGACGACCAGTTCGCCGCGCGTCGCCAGCGAACCGCCGATCCATTGCTTGTAGGCGGCCTTCACCGTGGTCGCGGGGGCGATCAGGGTGCATTTGCGCCCCTCCTCCAGCGTCATCGCGCCCTTGGTCTTGGGCCGGCCCGCGGCGATCAGGGTGGCACAGCCGGCCTCGGCGGCGATGCGCGCGGCCATCAGCTTGGTGGCCATGCCGCCGGTACCGACCCCGGCGTCGGCATTGGCCCCGGTGGCCATGGCCTCGATCTCGGGCGTCAGGGTCTCGATATAGGGGATGTGGGTGGCGTTCGGGTCGACGCGCGGGTCGGCCGTGTACAGGCCGTCGACGTCGGACAGCAGGATCAGCAGGTCGGCGCTGATCATCTGGGCCACCCGGGCCGCCAGCCGGTCATTGTCGCCGAATTTGATCTGTTCGGTGGCGACGGTGTCGTTCTCGTTGAGGATCGGCACGGCCCCCATGTCGAGCAGGGCCCCGGCCGTGGCCCGGGCGTTGAGCCAGCGGCGGCGGGTTTCGGTGTCGTCGCGGGTCAGCAGGATCTGGGCGGTGATGATGTCATGGGGGTCGAACACCGACTCCCAGGCGTGCATCAGCAGGGACTGGCCGGCGGCGGCCGAGGCCTGTTTCTTCTCCAGCCCGGGCCCGCGGGCGGCGGTCCCCAGCCGGCGGCGACCCAGGGCCACGGCCCCGGACGACACGATCATCACCTGCTTGCCCTCGGCCTTCCAGTCGGCGATGTCCGCGGCGAGACCCTTGAGGCGCACCATGTCGACGGCATTGGTCTTGTTGTCGACCAGCAGGGACGAGCCGATCTTGAGAACAATGCGGTCGGCGGCGGCGATCGCTGTGGCCGCCAGCGGCGGATCAGACAGGGTCAAGGGGCCCACTCCTCAGGCGCGGCGACAATCACGTCACCCAGTGAATCGATCTCGCCGCGGGTCTTGCGGACCTCGGCCCAGGCGGCGCGCAGCAGCTCGGTGACGCCTTCGCCGGACACGCCCGAGACCAGCATCGGCCGGCGACCGGCCACGGCCTCCAGTTCGTCGGCCTTCTGTTGGCGCATTTCCGGGGTCAGGGCGTCGATCTTGTTCAGCGCCAGGATCTCGTTCTTCTCGGCCAGGCCTTCGCCATAGGCGTCCAGCTCGGTGCGGATGATGCGCCAGGCGGCGGCGACATCGTCCTGGGTGCCGTCGACCAGATGGATCAGCGAGGCGCTGCGCTCGACATGGCCGAGGAAGCGGGTACCCAGGCCGGCCCCGTCGCTGGCTCCGGCGATCAGGCCGGGGATGTCGGCGATCACGAACCGTTCGGTCGGCGACAGGTCGACCATGCCCAGGTTCGGCACCAGGGTGGTGAACGGATAGTCGGCGATCTTGGGCCGGGCCTCGGAGGCGGCGGCGAGGAAGGTCGACTTGCCGGCGTTGGGCAGACCGGCCAGGCCGATGTCGGCGATCAGCTTCAGCCGCAGCCAGATCCAGCGCTCCTGGCCTTCCTGCCCGGGGTTGGCGTGGCGCGGGGCCTGGTTGACCGGCCCCTTGAACCGGGTGTTGCCCCAGCCGCCGTTGCCGCCGCGCAGCAGGCATTCGCTCTTGCCGACCTCGTCCATGTCCAGCAGGACGGTTTCCTTGTCGTCGTCCAGCACCTGGGTGCCGACCGGAACCTTGAGCACCAGGTCCTCGCCCTTGGCCCCGTGCATCTGACGACCCTGGCCGTGGGTGCCGGTCGGGGCCTTGAAATGCTGCTGGTAGCGGTAGTCGATCAGAGTGTTCAGGCCATCGACGGCCTCGATCCAGACACTGCCGCCATTGCCGCCGTCGCCGCCGTCGGGACCGCCGTTGGGGATGAATTTCTCGCGCCGGAACGAGACGGAGCCCGCGCCGCCGTTGCCGGAACGAATATAGATCTTGGCCTGGTCGAGAAACTTCATGCGCGGCTTATGCCGCAACTGCGAGGCAATTTACAGGCAGGCCGCATGTTTGCCGGTGCGGCGACTTAACAGGATCGCAATCGCCCGGGTCCAGGGTGGGTCAGACCTGTCACGGGGATCAGAATGATCTCGACCATCATCACCGCGAACGCGGTCCCAGACCTGACCCGTCCGTCGCGCCCCGCGGCTGCCGGACCGCGTCCGGGCGCGCCGGAATCCGCCGCGACCCGCACGGCTTCGCGCCCGATCGCCGACCCGCGCGAGGCGGCGCGGGCCGTCCGCAAGGAGATGGCCTCGCGCCGCATGCAGGGTGTCGCCGAGCGGATGCGCGCCCTCAGCCTGATGATCAAGGCCGACCCACGCTCGGCGCTGAAACTGGCTGCTGAACTGGCCCGGGAACTGAAGGCGGCCGTGACCGCCTATCAGGAGGCCGGGGGCCGAAATGTTTCGTCCGGGGACATGGCCGTGATCCGCCGTCAGATCGCCGATGCCCGCCAGGCCCAGACGGCGGCCGACCAGCCCGCCGTTCCGGTCGCGGACGCCGTCGTGCCCGGAACGGCCGATGCCGATGTCCGGCGCGCGCAACAGGCCTATGCCCAGGCCGCCAGTGCGGAATTCCAGGCCCGGTCGATCGACCGGCTGTCGACCATGGAAGCCGTGGCCGGATCTGATTACGGCTTTTTCAACCAGGTGAAGGTGCTGGTGACGGGTCTGCGCAAGGCCCGCGATGACATTCGTTACGAGTCCCGCTCCGCCCTGCGCCCGCCCGATGACGAGGACTGGAAGGCCGCCGACAAGGCGCAGGCCGAACTGGAACGTCAGATCGACATCGGGGCGTCCGGGATATCCGTCAGGGCCTGAGGCCCGCACCGGAGATGAAGGGAACGAGGGCGCCGCCCCCGTTCCCCCGGCTTGTGAATCAGCCCTGCGGCCACACGCCGAACGGGTCGGACCACGGCATGTCCAGGGCTTCGGCCACGGCCGGATAGGTGATCTCGCCCTTCAGCACGTTCAGGCCGCGGGCCAGGTGCGGATCCTTCTTCAGCGCCTCAAGACCATGGTTGGCCAGGGCCAGACCGAACGGCAGGGTGGCGTTGTTCAGGGCTTCGGAACTGGTGCGCGGGGCCGCGCCCGGCATGTTGGCGACGCAATAGTGGACCACGCCGTCGATGACATAGGTCGGGTCCTCGTGGGTGGTGGCCCTGGAGGTCTCGAAACAGCCGCCCTGGTCGATGGCCACGTCGACCAGCACCGAGCCGTTCTTCATCGCCTTCAGGTCCTCGCGCTTGATCAGCTTGGGGGCCGAGGCCCCGGGGACCAGCACGGCCCCGATGATGACGTCGGCCTTGACCATCTCCTCGTCGATCGCATTGATCGAGGAATAGCGGGTGATGACCCGGCCCTGGGTGACCTCGTCGATATAGGCCATGCGCGGAATCGACCGTTCCAGCACCACGACCTCGGCCCCGAGGCCCATGGCCATCCGGGCCGCGTTCAGGCCGACGACGCCGCCGCCCAGCACCAGCACGCGCGCCGGGGCCACGCCCGGGACGCCGCAGAACAGCAGGCCCATGCCGCCATTGTGCTTCAGCAGGGTCTCGGCGGCCGAGAAGACGGCGATCCGGCCGGCGACTTCGGACATCGGGGCCAGCAGCGGCAGGCCGCCCTTGGCGTCGGTGACGGTCTCATAGGCGACGGCCGCGCATTTCGAGGCCAGCAGACCCTTGGTCTGTTCCGGGTCCGGGGCCAGGTGCAAGTAGGTGAACAGGATCTGGTCCTCGCGGAGCATTTCCCACTCGACCTTCTGCGGCTCCTTGACCTTCACGATCATGTCGTTGTTGGCGAAGATCTCGGCGGCCGTGGCGACGATCTTCGCGCCGACCTTGCCGTAGTCCTCATCGGTGAAGCCGGCCCCGAGACCGGCACCCTGCTGGACCGATACGGCATGACCGTGGGCCACATATTCGCGCACGGCGGTCGGCGTCAGGCCGATACGGTGCTCATTCTTCTTGATCTCGGTGGGGACGCCGACGCGCATGACCGTTTCCTCTGGCTGGGACGGGCGCGCTCAAGGGCTGGCGGGCCGCGTTGCGAGCGGCAATCTAGCGGCCTATCGCGCGCAGGTTCCTGTTCTTTTCGATGACTTCGCGGTATATATTCGCAGAATCTGCGAAGGGATCCGCAAATTGAAGACTGTTTCTGCCGTCACCCTCGATGACACCGACCGAAAGATGATCCGCGCGCTCCAGGGCGACGGTCGCATGACCAACGCCGACCTGGCCCGGACCGTGAACCTGTCGGAGAGCGCCTGCCTGCGTCGCCTGCGGGCGCTGGAGACCGCCCAGGTCATCAGCCGCTACGCCGCCATCATCAACGAGCGTGCCGTCGGTCTGCCGATCAGCGTCTTCGTCACGGTCACCCTGTCGTCCCAGTCGGAGGCCGCCCTGACGGCGTTCGAATCGGCCATCGCGACGGTGCCCGCGGTGGTCGAATGCTATCTGATGACCGGCGGGTCGGACTATCTGTTGCGGCTGGTGGTGCGCGACGTCGATGACCTCGAACGCGTCCATTCCCACGAGCTGACCCGGATCCCCGGCGTGACCCGGGTCTCGTCCAGCGTGGCCATGCGGACGGTGGTCAAGCGCGGGGCCCTGCCGGTCTGAAGCTTGTGCCGCACTCCGGGGTTGCCCATGTCGACGGGTAGACAGCCGGGGGGACCGATGGATTACCGACAAACAATCGTCTGGCTGGGCTTTGGCCTGCTGGCCGGACTGGCCGCCGTGCCCGGTCTGGCCGCGGGCACCGCCCCGCTGCTGCCCCTGTGCCTGTGTGGCCTGAGCCTGGCCTGTGCGGCCCACGGCCCCAGCCGCGACCGTGTCATGCAGGCGATCGGCAGGGTTCTCGCGGGTTCGACCCTGCGCCTGGTTCTGATGACGGTTGGCATGGCGTTGATCTGGCAACTGGTGGGGATCGAACTGGCCTTCCTGATGGCCGGTGACGTGCTGGCCTATGTCGAGGTCGTGGCGGCCATGAGCCTGATCGCGACCAACGCCCGGCTGGCCGCGATCAGGACGGACATCGTCCGGCGCATCGCGGCCGTCCGTGCGGGGCTGTCCATCCCGTGGAGCGGGGTGCGGCGCAGCGTCCGTGCCGTGCGCCGTCCCGGCCGGAAACCCTCCCGTGCCGACGATGCGGAAGGGCCAGCGGCCTGGGCCTTCGCCTGAGCCCTCCGCCCGGCCTCAGTCCCCGACCGTGTGCAGGTCCCGGCCCCGGGTCTCGGGCAGCCAGATCAGGGCCACGACCACGGCGATGGCGGTGAAGACGATGGAGTACCACAGGCCGAAATAGATGTTCCCCGACCAGGCCACCAGGGCGAAGCTGGCCGCCGGCAGCAGCCCGCCGACCCAGCCGGTGCCGATATTGTACGGCAGGCTCATCGCCGTGTAGCGCACCCGGGTCGGGAACAGCTCGACCAGGGCCGCCGCCTGCGGTCCGTACAGGGCGGTCGCCGCGACCATGAAGATCATCAGGATTCCGAACACCAGCGGCAGGTTCATCCGGGCCCGGTCGGCCCTGTCCGGATAGCCGGCCCCGGCCAGGGCGGCGCGGATGCGCCCGTCGACGTCGGCGCGGGCCGCGGTCAGGGTCGCCTTGTCCAGCCCGGTTCCCTCGACCGAGGCGACGGTCAGCGCGCCGATGCGGACGACGGCCAGGCTGCCGGCGGGGGCGTCGGCATTGTCGTAGGAGATGCCCGCATTGGCCAGCACACCCTTGGCCATGTCGCAGGACGAGGCGAAGGCGGTCTTGCCGATCGGGTCGAACTGGACGGCACAGGTGGCGGGATCGGCGACCACGGTGACCGGGGCGCTGATCTGGGCCTCGGCCAGCGCCGGGTTGGCCGCCTTGGTCAGGGCGTGGAATCCGGGGAAGAAGGCGACCAGCGCCAGGATCATGCCGAACAGCATGACGGGCTTGCGCCCGACCTTGTCCGACAGCCAGCCGAAGAAGACATACAGGCCGGCCGAGGCCACGGTGATGGCCAGCACCAGCTGGTCGACCAGGGCCACATCGACCCGCAGCACCCGCTCCATGAAGAAGCGGGTGTAGAAATAGCCGCAGTACCAGACCGCCCCCTGGGCCACCATGATGCCGAACAGGGCGATCAGCACGAAACGGCCGTTCGTCCAGGTCAGGAAGGCTTCGCGGTAGGGTGCCCGGCGTTCACCGCCCTCGGCCTCCATCTGCACATAGGCCGGGCTCTCGTTCAGCTTCAGCCGGATCCACAGGGAGATACCCAGCAGCAGGGACGAGATCAGGAACGGAATGCGCCAGCCCCAGGCGTCGAACGCCTCCGCGCCGACGATGAACCGGGTGACCAGGATCACCGACAGGGCCCCGATCAGGCCGAAGGCGGCCGTGGTCTGGATCCAGCCGGTCAGCAGGCCCCGCTTCTTCCGCGGCGAATGTTCGGCGACATAGATGGCAGCCCCGCCGTATTCGCCGCCGAGAGCGAAGCCCTGCAGCACCCGCATCAGCAACAGCAGGATGGGCGCAGCGATGCCGATGCTGGCGTAGCCGGGCAGCAGGCCGATGGCCACGGTGGCCACACCCATCAGGGTGATGGTGACGAGGAAGGTGGTCTTGCGTCCGGTGCGGTCGCCGAACCAGCCGAACACCAGGGCTCCCAGCGGGCGCACGACAAAGCCGACCCCGAAGGTCAGCAGGGCCAGGATGTAGCCGGTGGCCTCGCCGACGTCGGCGTAGAAATGGCGGGCGATGACCGTGGCCAGCGAGCCGAAGATGAAGAAGTCATACCATTCGAAGGCGGTGCCGGCGGCCGAGGCCACCACAACGGTGCGCAGGCCCGGCGCGGTCTTGCCGGCCGCTGTGGTCGCGTCTGTGGTCATCGATGGTCCCCCCGGAGCGTCGTTTCGGCGGCGTCGTCTGGCGGACACCTGCGCCGGTGATGCTAGCGACCCGTTTGGCTGGCGCAAGGGCCAGACCGCCCGTCGGGGGATGGACGTGAAAAACCCCGCCGGCAGGGGGACCGGCGGGGCTCTCTTCAACCGGCCGCGTCGTCAGGGGCGATGCGCGGCCGGGCAGGTCTCGGGCTGACGAAACGTTCCTAGCAGGAACGGCCTTCGGCACAGTTCTCGACGGCCTGGCCGGCGGCCTGGGCGTCTTCACCCACACCGGCAATCGTGTTGCAGGCGGCGGTGGTCATGGCGGCGGCGGCGGCGAAAAGAATGAAAAGCTTGCGCATTGAAGAACTCCTGAAAGGCCATATGGCCTCTTGCGGAAACTCAACGCCGTGCGGGCCGCGGGGTTCCCAGGTCAGCCGGATCGACCGGCGTAATCGCCTCGGGTGTCGCAAAGACCATCCGGGCGATGGTTCCGCCGCCGGGCGAGGGCACGATCTCGGCCGTTCCGCGCAGCTGTTTGGCAAAGGCCCCCATCAGGGTGGTGCCGACCCCGGTCAGCCGGGTTTCATCGACACCGGGGCCGTCGTCCTCGACCTCGAGCACACTGCTGTCGCCCCGGACCCGGAAGCGGACCTTGAGATCGCCACCGCGTCCGGCGAAGGCGTGTTTCTGGGCGTTGGTCACGGCCTCGACCAGCCACAGGGCCAGCGGGGCCAGCTTGTCCGGATCGACGACGAGGGAGTCGGCCTCGACCGAACTGGTGATCACCGGTCCCTGACCGGTGGCGCTGGCCACCAGCTGGCCGACCAGGTCGTTCAGGAAGATGCGGGCGTCGGCGTAGCGCAGGTCGTCGCTCTGGTAGAGGGTGCGGTAGATCAAGGCCAGGGCGGAGATCCGCTGGCGGGTGTCGCCCACCGCCGCCCGGGCCGGGCCGTCGGTCAGGGCCCGCTGCTGCATCGACAGCAACGACGAGATGATCTGCAGATTGTTCTTCACCCGGTGGTGGATCTCGCGCATCAGCGCGTCCTTCTCGGACAGGGAGTCGGTCAGGGCCTTGTCCCGGGCCGTGATGGTCTCGGCCAGGGTGTCCAGGGTCGAGGCCAGCAGGCGGATCTCCGACGGCGCGTTGACCGCCTGCAGCGGGCGCACCGAAAACCGGCCCCGGGCATAGATGGCCGCCACCCGTTCGAGATAGTCGAGCCAGCGGATGATGATCCGCTCCGAGACCAGCATGACGGCGGCGAAGGCGGTCAGCCAGGCGGCCAGCGGCAGGATCAGCACGCCGACCGGATTGATCCGGGCCCAGGACAGCAGGCCGGGCGCGGGTGCCGACAACACGACATAGACGTCGCGCCCGGCCAGGGCCGCCCCGGCATAGTCCCGGTTGCGCCCCTGCCGGTCGTCGGCCTCGAACACCGCCGAGGATCCCGCGCGGGCCCGCTGGACCCAGCCGCGCAGCGACTGGCCGTCGCCGAGTGCAAAGGCCGCGGCGTCGGTGGCGGTCAGCAGGTTGCCGTCGCCGTCGGTCAGGGCGGCTTCCGACCCCTCGGGCAGGGCCCGGTCGGTGATGTCAGGCTGCAGACTCGACAGCGGGATCAGGGCGATCATGGCCCCGTCGAATGTGCCCATCGGCCGCTCCAGGCGGATGGCGACGATCAGGTTGGGCTCGGTGGCCGTCGACACCGGGGCCCGGGCCAGCACCATCGACTCGCCGGATCGCAGGCGCTTGAACCAGTCGCTGTCGCGCACGGCGGCCTCCCAGGCCGGGCCGGACTCGGCGGCGTCCGAGGCGCAGACCTGCTGGCCGCCCGCGCTGATCCGCGCCAGGCCATCGACGCTCTCGAGCCGGTCGACCAGGGTCGTCAGGCGCGGTTCGCAGAAGAATTGCAGGGATTCCGGACGCAGGGCCTGGAGCAGGACAGCGGTGCTGTCGAGCCGCGACTTGGCCCCGGCCGCGCTGCGTTCCGCAGCCAGTTGCAGGTCCGATCGCCGGGCCTCGGCCTGGTCGCGGAAGTCAGACTGGGCCTGGAAGACGCCGAGCAGCAGGATCGGCAGCAGGGCCAGCGCCATGGCCAGACCGATGCGGAAGCGGATGCCCTGGAAGGGCCGAGCCGAGGCTCCCTGACCGAGCGAGCGCCCCAGCTGGACCATCGCCTAGCCTTGCCGGGCGCCGCTCAGGCGATCCGCATCAGCCAGGATGGAGCGCATGGCGTCGCCGGCGGCGCGTCCGTCGCGGGCGTAGCCGCCACGCTCCAGGGTCGCCTGCAGGGCCTTGCGGGCCCGGCTGACCCGGCTCTTCACCGTGCCGACCGCGCATTGGCAGATCGCCGCCGCCTCCTCATAGGCGAAGCCGCCGGCCCCGACGAGGGTCAGCGCCTCGCGCTGCTCCTCGGGCAGGGTGGCCAGGGCCAGGCGCAGCTCGTCGAGGGCCACCGGGGCCTCGGGGTCGTCGACCGCGACCAGGGTCCGCTCGGCGGCCTCCTGGTCAAGCTGGGACTGACGCCAGGAGCGGCGCTTCTCGGAATAGAATTGATTGCGCAGGATCATGAAGGTCCAGGCCTTCATATTGGTGCCCATCTGATAGCTGGCCCGCGCGTCCCAGGCCTTCATCATCGCGTCCTGGGCCAGGTCGTCGGCTGCGGTCGGGTCGCCCGCCAGGGTCCGGGCGAAGGCGCGCAGGTGCGGGATCAGCGCGACCAGCTCCTTCTTGAAGGCGGGGTCGTCGGCCGAGGGCGGTTTGGGGGGGGCGGACATCGGGCCGGATCCGCTCATGCGCCGCTTCCGCCGGAAGGTTTCTCATCCGCGCGCCGCAGGATTTCCAGGAATTCGTCGGGGACCGGCTCGTTGACGACCTCGTCGAACATGTGCCGCAGCTTGACGCCGATCGCCTGCTGGCGAAGGCGCGCCTCTTCCAGCCCCGCCTCGCCTTGTGCGGAAGGCGGGCTGCGCCGGGAAGGATTGGAATTTTCATTCATCGAATAAACGGCCGCCACCCAGACATGCATGTGTTTCCAGGATGCCGACAACGCCAGCCCTGCCAAGGGGTTCCTAGATTGCTGTCGATTAATGCTCAAGCTTCTGCGTGAAGTCGGGGAACCGTTGCCGATTGGATACGTTGCAATCAACTGTCGCGCTTCGGACACGCCGGATCGCCTCACACTGTCGGGGATTACGAATGAGCCTACTGGCCAGACTGGCACCACACCTGCCCTACGTTCGCCGCTATGCGCGCGCCCTCACCGGCGACCAGACCACCGGCGACAACTATGTCCGGGTGGCGCTGGAAGCGCTGGCCGCCGGCGAGCGACAACTGCCGCCCGAAATGTCGCCGCGGGTCGCCCTGTATCATGTGTTCCATGCCATCTGGGCCTCGACCGGGGCCCGGCTGGAGGACGGCAGCGGCATGGACAACGGTGATGACGCCTCGCGACGCCTGATGCGGATCGCACCGCGTTCGCGCCAGGCCTTCCTGCTGACGGCCCTCGAGGGGTTCACCCCCTCCGAGGCGGCCCAGGTCCTCGGCTCCGACGCCCATGACGTCGAGCGCCTGATCGGCGAAGCCCAGGCCGAGATCGACGCCGAGCTGGCCACCGACGTGCTGATCATCGAGGACGAGGCCATCATCTCCGCCGATATCGAAAGCCTGGTGACCGAACTGGGTCACCGCGTCACCGGAATCGCCACCACCCACGACGAGGCCGTCGACGCGGTCGCCCGTCAGCGTCCGGGTCTGGTCCTCGCCGATATCCAGCTGGCCGACGGCTCGTCCGGGATCGATGCGGTCAAGGACATCCTGAAGCGGGTCGACGTGCCGGTGATCTTCATCACCGCCTTCCCCGAACGCCTGCTGACCGGCGAACGCCCGGAGCCGACCTTCCTGATCACCAAGCCGTTCCAGCCGGAAACGGTCAAGGCGGCGATCAGCCAGGCGCTGTTCTTCCATCCGTCCCGCCAGGCCGCGGAGGTCTGACGGGGACCGGCGATCCGCAGGATGAATTTACGCCTGTGGCGGGAACTTTTGCGAGGGCGGAACATTGGGATCATGCGGAGACGGCGACGCCCCCCAAAACTTGAGGCCGGTGAAAGCCGGTCTCCCGTCTCCGCACCTCATTCTCGATGATGCCAACTGGACGGGCCCGACAGGGCTCGTCCATTTTCTTTGCGGGATTGGCGGCCGGGCGATCGTCGGCCCTCGACATGGCTGCCGCCTTCGCCACAATGAAGGCTGCTGAACATATCGCCTCGCGAGCGAACAGGGAGAACTGTGATGACGCAGGTGAATCGTCAGTGGGTCCTCCGCCAGCGGCCTAGGGGCCCGGTCAAGGCCGGCGATCTGGAGCTGGTCGAGAGCCCCGTGCCGGATCTCAAGGAGAACGAGGTGCTGGTCCGCACCATCTATCTCTCGCTCGACCCGACCAACCGCACCTGGATGAACGACGCCGAGGGCTATCTGCCGGCGGTCGGTCTCGGTGATGTCATGCGCGGCCTGACCCTGGGCGTGGTTGAGCAGAGCCGGTCGAACCGGTTCCGGCTCGGGGACATTGTCTCGCCCGTGTCGGGCAGCTGGGCCGACTATGCCGCCGTGCACGAGCAGGGGCTGCGTCAGGTGCACCGGGCCGCGGGCCTGCCCCTGACCGCCAATCTCTCGGTGATCGGCATGACCGGCATGACCGCCTATTTCGGCGTCACCGACGTGCTCAAGGCCAAGGCCGGTGAGACCTTGGTGATCTCGGCGGCCGCCGGCGCGGTCGGCTCCATCGCCGGCCAGATCGCCAAATTGCGCGGGGCGCGGGTCATCGGCATCGCCGGCGGCGCGGACAAATGCCGCTGGCTGACCGAGGAACTCGGCTTCGACGCGGCCATCGACTACAAGAACGAGGACGTCGGCGAGGCGCTGGACCGTCTCGCGCCCGACGGCATCGACCTCAATTTCGAAAATGTCGGCGGCGACATCATGATCGCGGTCTGGAACCGGTTGAAGCCGCATGCGCGCATGGCGGTGTGCGGCCTGATCTCGGCCTACAACGCCACCAAGGCTCCGCCCTCGCCGAATTTCTCGCGCATCATCACCCACCGGCTCAGCGTCCAGGGCTTCCTGGTCCTCGACTACGCCCCGCGCGCCCGCGAGATGGTCGCGGAGATGGGCCCCTGGCTGGTCGACGGCGCGATCAAATGGAAGGTCCACGTCGACGATGGTCTGGAAGGGGCGGTCGATTCGCTGAACCGGCTGTTCACCGGCGATCACGACGGCAAGCTTCTGGTCCGGGTGTCTGAAGAACCGGCCGGCTGACGGAGACAGACCGATGAGCGATCCGCTGCACATTCATTTCGAGGACGTCGCCATCGGCCAGGTGGTGCCCCTCGGAGCCTGTGCGGTGGACCAGGGCGGGATGGACGTCTTCGTCGAGCGGTTCGCGCCGGGCTGGGACACCGCCTATGGCGCGCCCGACGCCATGGTCTATGCGCTGTGGAGCCGGCTGGCGGCCGACAAGTCCGCCGGCTGGGCCCAGAGCAAGGTTCTGGCCGTCGACGGCCTGCGCTTCATGCGCAACCCGCCCCCCGGCGAGCTGATGCGGGGCCGGATGACGGTCATGGGCAAGGATCCGGTCGGCGACGACAAGGGCATCGTCATCGCCCAGCACGACCTGCTGGACGAGGCGGGCCGGCTGGTCTTCTCCTGTCTGACCCGGGCCCTGTTCGCCCGCCGCTAGCGCGACAGCCCCGACGCAGAAAAACGCCCCGGCCGGAGAACCGGACGGGGCGTCTGTCATTCGGTCGATCCTGCCGGGGACGGATCAGATCCGCCCCCCGGCAGACCCGTTCAGGCGTTGGCGGCGGTCGGCGTCTGGGCCGCGCGCTGGAAGGTCATGGCGATCAGACGATCCCAGCCCAGCAGCGACACCAGGTGGGCGTAGATCTGGCCCAGGGCACCGTTGTCGCGCAGTTCGGCCAGCTTCTTGGCCGGGAGGGCCTTCAGCTTCTCTTCCGAGACCGCGAAATAGTCGGCCAGCTTCTGGGGCGTGCCGGCCGTGCCGTCGGCGTTGCGGGGCGTGAACACCGCGTCGCGCGTTTCCAGCAGGTCCAGGTCCTTGAGCAGGGTGACGAAGGCGTCGGTCCGCATCCGCTCCTGTTCGAAATTGTTGCAGAACTCCATCGCCTGCTGGGTGTAGGCGCTCGGCTTGCCGTCTTCGAACAGGGCAACGGCCCCGCCTTCCTTGACGAATTCAGCGGCGCGATCGACGCACAGGATCATGCGCTTCTGCTCGTCATCGTTGGCGAAGACGAACGGATAGCGGCGCACGTAGGCCGGGATATAGGCCTCCGCGCGGAACTCGCCGGACGCCTCGATGAACAGGTTCTCGGTGGGGCGCAGGCCCATGACCGCGACGGGCTGACGCGAATCGCCGACAAAGATCACGGGATAGGACAGGGCCGCCGGGGCGAACTCGGTCACGGTCAGCGGCACGACATGGCTCTTGGCCACGAAGGCGTAGGGCTGGTCGACCGGATCGACGCCCAGTTTGCCGTGGTGCTCGGCCGAAAGCGGCTCGGGCTTTTCATAGAACAGGACGCTACCGGCCAGCCCTTCGGAAGTAGTTGCAGTTGTGTCAGTCATGGACGCGATCAGGCCCCGGAATTGAAGGAAGGACGGGTTCTAGCCCAGACATGTCCGGGCAGCAAACGGGGTCGCCCCGGCGGCGAGCGTCGTGGTAAATACCCGCCTGTAAAAGGGTTTCAGCCGCGCGACGGATCTAGAATCGGTAGGTGAGTCCAACCCGCAGATTGCGACCGGGCAGGGGCGCGATATCCTTGAGAAAGGAGGCGTGCTCGCGGGCCTCGACATTGGTCAGGTTGTGCAACTCGCCGAAGACCGTGACCCTGTGGTCGGCGAACGGATGCAGGGCGGCGGACAGATTGACCATCGTATAGCCGTCGGTGGGCCGTTCAAAGGCCGTGATCCGGGTCTGCTCGCCGACGCGGCGCACTTCCAGGGCCGTGTCGAACCGGCCCGTCGACCAGGCCAGCCGCGTGCCGGCCGACCACGGCGGAATGCGGGCGGCGGGACCGAAATCGGTCTGGGCCCGGACCATGTCCGCCATCCCGGTGAGGGTCAGGCTGCGGTCGCCGTCGACCCAGAGGTCATAGCTGGCCTCGGCCTCGAAGCCGCTGAAATCGGCATTGGTCTGGACATAGTCAAAGATGGGCAGGCCGGAATCGACGTCGTCGACCCCGGTCGGGCGCAGATCGATGAAGCCGTCATAGCGGGCCGCATAGACGTGCAGGTCGGCCGTCAGCCGGCCGGAAGCGAAATGCATCGTGCCCTCGATCGAGGTGGCGACCTCGCTGTCGAACGTCGGATCGCCGCGCTCATAGGCGGCCGTGGCGATGTGCGCCCCGTCGGCGAACAACTCCACCTCGCTGGGCGCGCGGGCGTTGCGGGCGACGGTCAGGCCCAGGAACAGCGGTTGCGACGGACGCAGGAACAGGCCGGCCGAGGCCGAGACATTGCTGAACGACCGTTCGGTCGCGGGGCTGTCGACGCGGCGCTTGTCGAAACGGATCCCGCCCTCGAGGCCATAGCCGTCGCGGTCCACACGCTGCACGGTGTAGAGGCCGTGTTCGCGGGTGGTCGTGCGGGGCACATAGGCTTCGTCGCCGACGGCGTCGAAATCGCGGTCCAGGACCTGCGCCCCGACCACGCCCTGCCAGCCGTCGCGCGGACGCTGGATCAGTTCCAGACGCCCCTCATAGCCGCTGGAATAGAAGACGGTACCGACATCCGGCCCCTCGAACTCGGTATGGGTATAGTCGGCATAGGCCGCACCCAGCCGGACCTTGTCGAACCATTCGCTACCCAGGGTGTGCTCACCGCGCACGTCGTAGCGGGTCTGTTCCAGCTGGATCGTCACATCCGGTTCGGCGACGGTGCCGTAGGTCGAATTCGTCGTCTTCACCGAACCGCCGAAATAGCCGCCGGCGCCGATCCAGGACACCCCGGCCCCGGCCTGCTCGATCTCGGCGGCGCTGTTGGCCACGGTCGACGGACCGGCGCGCGGCACGCCCGTCTCGTCGGCCAGGCGTTGTGACAGGGCCGGACCCGGGATCCCGTAGTCATCGCTCCGATGGCTGTAGCCGTCGATGGTGACGACCAGGGCCCCGAGATTGGCCTTCAGGCTCGCGCCGCCCCCGCGGCCGTTGTCGATGCCCGACACCTGGCTCGAGACATGGCCGTCGACCCCGCCCCCGGCCCGGGTGGTCGGCACCCGCTCGTCGATGATGTTGACCACCCCGCCGATGGCCGAACCGCCGAACACCAGCGTCGACGGGCCGCGCACGATTTCGATGCGGCTGGCCTCGGCCGGGTCGACCGCGACCTGATGGTCCGGCGACACCGAACTGGCGTCGATCAGGCCCAGACCGTTGGTCAGGACCTGGACCCGCGGGCCGGACAGGCCCCGGATCACCGGGCGGCTGGCCCCCGGGGCGAAATTGGAACTGCGCACGCCCGGCAGGCCGTTGACCAGGTCGCCCAGGGTCGCGGCCGGGGCCACGGCCAGCTGTTCGGCATCCAGAACCTCGACCGCCAGCAGACTGGCGCGGTCGGTGACCCCGAACGGGGTGCCGGTGATGATCACATCCTCCAGCCTGACCGCCTCGGTCGCCGGCGGTGCGACGGGCGGCGTCTGCGCCAGGGCGGTGCCGCACAGGGCGGCCCAGCCGGTCGCGGTCAGCAGCAGGGTCCGGGGAGAGCAGGTCATACGCATGGGAACACTCGGGGGAGGGAAGTCATCTGTTATGAGATAACATCACAAAAGGTCAAGCGCCGGACATTGCGGGATCGGGTCCGACCGACTAGCTGTGGGCCATGGGCGACGCCTGCCAACACGATCATGCCGTCAACGGGCCGGGACCCGCGGCCGTAAACGCGGCCGTGGCCCGCGCGACCGCGC
>TARA_R110000868_G_scaffold411648_1_pt1 | contig 40560 bp, 29 predicted proteins | sample TARA_R110000868 | Tara Oceans TARA_R110000868 (sample SAMEA4397489) | marine metagenome | biome: Polar Biome; feature: [SRF] surface water layer (ENVO:00010504); material: water (ENVO:00002006), including particulate matter (ENVO:01000060) such as... | depth 5 m | reverse complement strand
CAATCCGGGGTTGTCGCAGACAACAGGAAACCGTCAGCGAAATCGCCCAACCAGGTAACACATCGCCAACCTCCCCCGTAGGAACGGCCCCCATGTATCCCCCCGTCAGGCAAGGTTCACCCCCGTTCCGCCCCCATGGCAAACCAATGAAATTCTCGCACTGGAAATTTCTACCACGAAAAAACACGAAATGACACGAAAGTAAAAAAGGGTAAGCCTACATAAAAACGCCCCCCCATTAGCCGCAGGGCCTTAGCCCCGGTTGTCTCCCGATCTACAGAAACCGTACCGCCCCCCCAACAGCGGATACAACAGAAAGGGTGCCCCCGGATGCAATCCGGGCCGAGCGCAGCGAGCAAGGAGGTCACAGCTGCCGCATCCCCTCCCGTACCAGTCATCCCACTCCCACTCGGCTCAATCCAAAACCGATCCGCGAAATAATCAGTCCTCGTCGCGGTCTCCCTGGTACTTCTTGAAATTCTCCGCCTGCTCAAATATCTCCTGATACACCTCGTCGCGGTCGATCGGGGGATAGCCGTTATTGGCCAGCAGGATGATCAGGTCCACCTTGAGCTCGGCTTTGATGTCGTCGCGCTGGCTCCAGTCGGTGTAGCGGGCCTTGTCGTCGACGATCAGCTTGACCTCTTTCGCCAGGTGCAGCAGCTTGTCGTCGGGATATTCGAAATCGTATTTCACCGTCAGCGATTTCAGAATGTCATAGAACGCTTTCTCTTCGAAGTCGATGCCCAGGTCGGCGTAAGAACCCATTTCCTGCTGCATCTTGTGATACATGTTGATGATCTCTTCCGTGAAATCATCCAGCACTTCGCTGCGGAGCGTGTCGTCTTCGTTACGGTCGTTGTACTTTTCGACCAGCGCCTGGAACTGCTGCGAGAAATCCACACCTTTGATTTTGTTGACCTTCTTGAATTCGTCGATCGCTTTGGTCAACAATTTCTGCAGCAGCTTGATGCGGGTGTTGGGGAGCTTGATCTTCTCGATTTTCGCCAGGTAGTTTGGATCGAACGGATCGCCAGATAAAACGCACGCGGTCCCGATCGATTTATTAGAAGAGACTTCTTTTTTTAAATCGTCGTATGATTTCTGAATATATTCAGTGACGGTAATGATGATTCTAGCGACCACCAGTCGATCATTGAGCTTCACTTCACTTTCACCCGCGCGCAAAAAAAATCTGGAGGCATTCGGGGTGGCCGTAAATGACCACCGGGAATACTGCCAGATTTTCTTATAGAGAATCCTGATTATTTCCGGGAAATAATCGCGTGCGGTTCAGTTACGGTTTACGCCACGACTTGGTGGATCAACGAATTAGCGTTAAAAGCACCAGGACCAGTGAATGAAGGAAATGAGTTTGAAAAACCGGAAAGAGTGCCAACTCGGGTGGAACGATTGGTTGTTAAGTGCCAATGCCAGTAGGCCGTGAAATGAAGTGTTACAGATAGCGAAAGAGATCATCAAAAAGTATATTATCAATTGACGTCGCTGCGGTCACCGCATCAGCTTTGTTGGGCAGCACCGTTTCGAGTTCGGAGCGGGTGGTACGGAAGAACATATTGCGCGACTTCGTGTCGCCGTCGATTCTAATATGAAACGAGATGACAATTTGATTGATATCTACTTGTGAATCTGCAAACAATTGAAACAGGCGCATCGCATATTGACACACTTGGTCACGGACTTCCACAATTGTTGGATTCGTGGCTGTGACATTCGCATTGAACCATGCTTCCGCACCTTCGCTATCCGCTAGAATGTCAAGGGCAAGTTCACCGTCAAGAAAAGGTATAGGCGACTGTGCATCCAGTTCTCGGACACCGTGGTCCAAGAGGAACTGTCTCAAAGCCTTCTTTTCGACAGAATAATCGATTGACGTGTCGTCGTCTGGTTTCGCGGCTGATGGTTCTTGTGCATAGTCAAGCTCTTGGTTAGACAACTTGAAAAACTCTGGAATGAAGCTCGTAATGCGCAAGGCAACGTGGCACAGTACGAGTATCGAAGAGTAGAAAAAACCTTTCTGTGTGATAGTCCAGGAGCCACCATCCGCAACCGAAATGATTACGGGATATCCTAGGAGTACAAGGAGTACGGATGACAGGCCGAATACTGGGGCGCCCCCAAGATTTGAAATATACCGAAAATATTTGCGTACGCTTCCGAAGGAGGGGGGTACAAATGCCGTGGACATCAGGGTATGGATATAGCCGAGTTGACGAAAGTGGTCGAGGACTGCTTTCGCATACAGAATCGCGAAAAGGTAATACAGAAACGTGAAGAAACGCGAGTAGAAGGGGAAGTGAATCATGGCAAACGGAAGCACCGTCAAATAAGCAAGCGAAATAAGCAGGCTGCGGCCAAAGTGTACGTAGACCTCCAGAAACATGCGTCGGCTAAACTTGAACGAGGCAAATCCACTCTGGATGACGAACAGTAGTGCGGCGAACGCGAGGCCGAACAGCACGCCTGCGGTGCTGAGTAGGTCACTATAATACGCACTGTAGTCGGCTGGTGCCGGCGGGTGAATAGCCGCCTTGAAGAAGTCCACAAAACTCATGACTAGTTGTCCATAGCGTCTGAGTTGACCAAGTGCCGTGATTCAACTCTGCTTCAATTTGCACGGAGCAACGGCACTTTGGTCCAACGATTTGTTGGATGTTTCATCCAAATAATTGATTAATCGACAAGCCTTGCTCATGTATGTGACAAAACACCTGAGCACCATAATGCTGTCTTCTTTACTCAAAGTGCTGCCAGTTGGATGACCAGCATCGTTTCGATTTACTCTTATGACATCGAACATCGAATCTAGCCAGATCGACATGTTATCTGCAAGGTTTCCCGGGATTCTTTTCTTGGCCTTTTCTAGTTCAGGGCGCATTTTGCTGAACAGTTCTCGAATTCCGATCCGTGGGTTGCCAACTGCAATTGAGATTGACTCATGACCTTCAATTAGATCGCTCTTTGCCATAGCATGCGCCATTCGAATAATTACAGACTCTGAAGATACCCCGATCAGTACGTGGCAGGCCACATACAATTCATTGACAAATGCTTTAATTGCCTCTTGGGCGTATTGTTTCTCAATGTCACTTATTCCGACTGCTTTCTTAAGTAAGCTGGCATACCAAATATTGTCATTGTATGGGTTTTCTTCTTCCTCCTCAATATACCGTTTGCCCTTTTCAGTGAGCCGGAGATCCCAGTTCGATGGGGCCGGCTGACTGATATCGAAGTATGCCAACCCTCGAGAGATCCAATCCCATGCCATAGGAATTAGACTGTACTGAGTTACCCGGTAATCTGATTGTTTCCCGTTGAATTCACGGGCAATAAAGTACAGACGTCGGTCACTCATTTTTTCGATAAATCGTAACAATTCAATCTCAAGTTCAGGTTTCATGTCGCATGTCCAACTTTTTGATAGACAGAATTTGACTCTCTATACAATTATCAGGATTTTTATCTATTATCAATTGACACCAAAAATGGATATGAGTTCACAGCGGAAGTTGATTCTCTGTTCTCTTTCAGGATCACGCAGCATAACCACTACCGTTAACTGATCACCCAAACTCCTTGACCAGATGCGAAATCTGTTTCGTGCGATGCACTATTTCTGGAAGACCGAGCAGGCTTACGTGGTGTGGATCTAGAGATTCTTGTATTTTCATCATGAATGCAATCGGAGCCAAGGGGGCGAGCATAAAAAACTGATTCCAGACGATTGGCCAAAGTAGTTTGAAGTTAGAGGTGTGTTGCTTAGGCCGATAGGATTTCTCGTAAGTGAAAAACTTACAAAGAAGACATCACTGACCTGCTGGCCTACAACGTGGATCTGGCCATGAGTGATAGGATTGTGTGGACAAATTAAAGGGCGCAGGACTTAATTCTAAAGAGTCCTGCGTCCCTTTTCTCGCCAAAATATTTCCACTACGAAAAAAACGAACTTCTGGAAGACGGTTTATCAGACGGTGTTGACTGGTTCCTGCACGGTTTTCTTCATCTGTTCTGCGGCTTCAAGCAGTGGCTGTTTAAAGGTTTTTTCAAATCGAATCATGTTTTCAATTAACCATTTAATCATCTCAGGCCAGTTTTCTTTTTGAAAACCCTCAAATGGTTTGTGAAACCGTACTCTTGACGCCTTTTTGTCATCCAGTCTCTGCCAGTAGAGTTTATCACCGAATTTGGCTTCTAATTCTGCTCTCTGCGAGAAAAGAGTATCAAAGATCATTTTATTTTCTTTTTTACTGGGGCGTTCCACATTCAATTCGACGCGTGCTTCTACTTTTCCAAAAATTAAAGTAAATGGACAATTTGAAACACCTGAACCGGCACTTAACCAACGGTCTCTACAGGAACTACGATTATCAAAAAGTCTGCAGTCACTTTTAATAAAAGCATCAATCGTCTGTTCCCAGAATTCAAAACGGAGCCGGGTAGCGCTGTTTTGATTTTCGACCGTCACCTTTTCTTCTTTAGCTTTAACTGACATGCTGACCATTAACTCTTCTGCTTCAGGCGTGGGAATTATCTGCTCGACATTTAGATAGAGTTCATTGTCATGACAATAAGCCGTGACCTTCATGCATTGTAATGAAAGCCCCTGTCCCAAGAGCCATAATGCAGTACTAGTGACCTCTTTGCGGAAATTCGCGGCGACAAACATCAGCCGCTGGCTGTAACCGGTGTTAAGTACCACATCATCCAAATCAGGCTCGTCCAAAAACTCAGCTATATTTGTTTCTGCGTTCTCACTCTTATTAAAGCGATTCAGATAATCCTGATAGATGCGAATCACTTGTGGCTTGGTCAAGCTGGAACAGTAGCTGGCGTATTTAAGGGCCTGCCAGACGACGTCGCGGCCGGAATCGTCCAGTTTGTTCTCGATGATGACCAGGTTGCCGTCTTTGTCGAGGGCCAGCAGATCCAGGCGCTCTTTCGTGTCATCGAAGCCGTCGAACTCTTTCTGGATGATGAGCAACTCTTCCCCCAGCGCGGCGGGCGTGTGGGCCAGCCATTCCTGCAGGTGGTGCCGTTCGGTAAAACCGAGTTCTGAGAATTTGGGGGAGTCGACTTCAATAATCCGATTGGCTGCCTGGTCGATCTTATACATGGGCCATCTCTGCTACTGCATCTACGAATAATTCATCGGAGAGCCAATGAGGAGTCTAAGGATGTGTGCACGAATCCCCAGTGTAGCAAATGACTACCTGATAGCAAGCGAGACTGTGTCCCGTTTTACTGGAGCGTCTCCAGGGCCATTTGGACCGATAACAAAGGACAGGTTGACCTTCCCCATCCTGGTCCCATGAGCATGTCAGAAATCATACTTGTCGCAGGCTTTGATTTTTCGCGAACGATGCGGGAAACCGTTCTCCCGGCGCGGCTGAAGCCTGTCGGATACGTTCACAGGGGGAATTCAATCTCGTTCCTGATCCTCGCTGCCACTTTCTGTACTCTCAACGGGAAAGAGATCCGCCAGAAACGTTACCTGTTCCCCTGATCGAAGGAACCAGGCTTTGATACCTTCGCCGTACGAAGATGACAGGATGGCTGTCGAATCAGGAAAGAGCGACAATACCGTAATGTACCGGGGCGGATTGTAAGGAAAGGACTGCGTCTCCAGCCCATCATAATTCCAGAGGGAAATGCTTCGCACCGTTCTGCCCCCGGCTGTGATGAACTGCTTGTTGTCAGGCAAAAACAGCACCGTCCCTCCTTCCACCGTGCAGCGCAACTCACCTTCGAGTGAGATCAGGGAGGTTTTCTGATTGCAGGAGGCAAGAATCCATTTGCCGTCGGGAGACAGATCCAGATCCTGCACGCCAAATGTGGGTGGTACCTTGCGATCCAGTTCGATCGTCTGCTTCAGCATGACTTCCGGATCTTCGAACTGGTCGATCATGTCGTGAATGTTGGCTGCGATGATATCGTTAATTCGTGCAAATATTCGCATGAGAGCTCCCTGATTAAAGTATTCTGCATGGACCCCAAAATGGATCAAGTTCACGTTTCATCAGAGTGATGTAATAAGACTGTCAGTTCGGTCAGAGAAATTTCATTTTATCTGAAATGATCTGAAACTCACTACTTCTCACTTCGCTCCCATCGATTTGTAATCACCTGTACCTGAATGACTTAACGATTTGTTCCATGCCTGGTTACGAAGCCGGGGATGTTGAATCAAAAACGCGTCGATTCACTGGGGTCGTGGGCTGTCCCTAGTTAATTGTGGGACGCGCGCTGGTCGGTCTCTGCGCTGGCTGCGTCGGGAAATGACCTTGGGAGCTGACAGTCAAGCAGCTCATCGGGAATACCTGCTTCCCGGCTCCGGGGCCAAGCCTCGCTCCAGCTTTCCGGCAGGAACAATTCACCCTCAAGCAGGCAAATGCGCCCGGGTATCCTTGCTGGTAAAGCAATCCGCAACACGATTCTAATAACGACTCTGTTCCTGCAAGTTAGACCGTGTCCCGTTTTACTGTCGCGTCTCCAGGAGCATTGGGACCGATTATATTAGATGGTGAGACGCTTTATTAAATGTGAAGTGCTCTGGCATGGCAGGACCTCACCAACTTGAATTGCATCCACAAAGATGAATATGTTGAATCAACACACATTTTCTGATATATTAAGTTTATTAAGATTTAGCACCATCCCTCACGTGGTTATGACCACCCCTGCCACAACTTTGGAAATTGCCCATGACAGCCAGAAGGTTCATCGACTGTCTTATGATTCTCGGGCTGAGTCTCTGTAGCAGCGTGCCTCTTTGCGCAGCCCCGCCTGAACTGGAAAGTCTGTTTCCGTTCAGCTGTCAGGCAGGCACCACCGCCGAGATCAAGCTGAAGGGAAAGAACCTCAAAAACATACGTCAGTCTCAGGTCAATGAGCCTGGAGTTTCCGTCAAAGTCATCGACGACAAGAGCCTCCGGATCAACGTCGATAAGCAGACCCCCGCAGGCATTTATGATCTGCGTCTCTTGACCGACGACGGACTGAGTCAGCCGTATCCCATACAGATCACCGCCTGGCCCACGTTGACAGCCACGGAAAAATCGGATCAGCCCGACTCCACCCTGAAACTCCCCCTCCCCGGCGGCGTCGATGCCCGCTTCGAACATACCGGAGACATCGACTGGTATGCGTTCACCGGAAAAAAGGATCAACAGATCACACTGCGCTGTCGTTCAAAATCCCTGGGTGGTTCTGCAACGCCTCTGATGACACTCATCGCCCCCGATGGTGAAGAAATTGCGTTTGCCTCTCCCCATCAGCCAGAGCCGGTTCTGCATGTGAAACTCCCCAACTCAGGCACGTACCAGGTCAAAGTGTTTAATCGCGCTTACAGCAGCGATCCCTCGGCCCGGTATCATCTCTCGGTCCATACAGAGCCGCGTCTGCTGGCGGCGTTTCCTGCGCTGATCAATTCCGGTCAGCCCAACCCAGTCACCATTCAGGGAATCAGTCTGCCCGGCGTTTCACAGAACGCTACGCAAATTCTGCAACAAAAAGAAATCACCGTCGATCCTGAAAAACGGGCAGCAGCACACCAGCCCGGCAGTCCACTGACAAACCGCTTTCACCTGAACGTGCCGGAACTTGAAGGCACCGTACCACTGATGATCACCGACCTGCCCGTCGTTGTTGATCAGGAGCCGGGAAACCAGTCACAGAAAACGGCACAGAAAATCAAAGTGCCCTGCGACATTGCCGGTCAGTTCCTGAAACCCCGCGACCTGGACTGGTACCAGTTCACCGCGGAAAAAGGACAGGAGCTCAGCATTCAAGCTTTCGGCGAGCAGCTGGACCAGCAGATGGATCTCGAACTCGCTCTGCTCGACAGCAGTGGCAAGGTATTGAAGAGTCTGACGAACAAAGCAGAAGTGAAAGGGACCGCAACGCCCGTCTCTGCCAAGTCTCTCGATCCGGAGGGAACCTGGAAAGCACCGAAAGCCGACACTTACTCTCTCCTGGTTCGCGACCTGTATGGCAGTAGCCTGGGTGGTTTTGATCGACAGTACCGGGTACGCATCGAAAACAAACAACCGGATTTTCAGGCCTATGCCTACCCCGCTACCAGCGATCGCTATTCCGGGGTTTCACTCCACCAGGGCGGACACACGCACGTGACGATTTACGTCGACCGCCAGCACGGTTTTTCCGAACCGATCCGCATTCAGGCCGTTGATCTTCCCGAAGGTCTCTCTGCTGACGAGGTCATCGTTCCCGCTCATCAAAGCGAGGCCCGCTTCTCGATTTTCACATCGAAAAACGCGCCGCAGACAATCGTCCCTCTTTCGCTTAAAGCAATCGCCACAGTGCAGGATCGGGAAGTCGTCAAACAGGTTCACCCCCAGACAGTCTCGCGCAGCGGTTCGTTCCAGCAGGTCGCCACCCTGGCAGCAGGAACCGCAAAGACTGCCCCTTTTAATATGACGATCAAGGCACAACAGGGTAAACGGACGCTGGGTGAGAAAATAGAACTGGATGTTCAGTGGGAATCTGCCGGTTCTGAGATTTCTGGCAAGCCTGTTCTGAAGTGGCACATCGATCTGGTCGATGCCAAAAGTAAGCAGGCATCATTAATCAAACCTGTATCCTCACTCGATTTGAAACAATCCGAGAACACCCTCACCGCACAACTGCCCCAAAAGGTGAAGCCAGGCCAATATTCGCTCTGGTTATCCGCCAGCCTTAACATCACACCGTCACAATCGACCGACAAAAAACAGAAAAAGCCAAAACCCGTCCCCTTCGAGGCGGTCAGCAATATCATCACACTGGAGATCCAGCCACTGCCCAATAAAGAGAAAATTCAACCCCGGAAAAAGCAGTCAAAATAAAAGACGAAACCAGACTCATCAACCAACAGTGAGCCGCATGCCGGGATCAAACATACTTAAAGAAAATCAAACCTGATATGATGATTATCTTAAAACAGATCAAAACAGAGAACAGTTTCCTCTTCAGGAACAGCAGCATTGGCAAAGCCGTGCTCTGTCTGCTGTTGTCCCTCTGCGGGATACCCCAAGCCGCGACCGCCTCTGAAGCGGAACACAAACCGGCTGCGAAAATCCTGCCTGCTAAAATCTCCCCGCAGCAAACGGTCCGACTCAAGACGTGGCCCGAGAAAATTCATCTGCGCGGTCGAGACAGCCGACAGCAACTCCTGGTCACCGGTTTCGCCGACGACGAGAAAACCTTCGACCTCACGCGTGCTGTCAAATACAAACTCAAAGATCCTCAATTGGCATCCGTGAATGAACTTGGCATCATCACGCCCGCAGCCTCCGGCAAAACCGAATTGGAGATCAGCTGGGGCAAACTCAAGCAGACCCTGCCCGTCGTCATTGAGCAGGGAGAAACATTCCTCCCGCTGAGTTTCGAAAACGATATCGCTCCGATTCTGACCCGACGCGGATGTAATGGCGGCGGCTGTCACGGAAAATCGGATGGCCGCGGCGGATTCCAGCTCTCCCTGTTCGGCTTTCAGCCGGAACAGGACTACGAATGGATCACCCGCGATATTCGGGGCCGGCGCATCTTCCCCGCCTCGCCTGACGACTCTCTGCTGCTTCGTAAAGCCACCATGAAAATTCCGCACGGTGGGGGCAAACGACTGGAAGAAGCCACACCGGAATACAACCGCTTAGTCCGCTGGATTGAAGCCAATACACCACACGGCCCGGCAGACAAACCGCAGATCGTCAAGTTAACCGTCGAACCCGCATTCGAATCTCTGGGCCACCATGATCAACACCAGCTGACCGGAACGGCCCATTATTCAGATGGTTCCCGCCGCGATGTCACACCGCTGGTTGAATTCCGCTCAAAGGATACTTCTGTCGCCACGGTCGACGAACGGGGCCTCGTCACTTCCCTGGAACGAACCGGCGAAACCTCGGTGCTGGCTCTGTACCAGGGTCAAGTTTCCGTATCGAAAATTCTGGTCCCCTCCAACGAATCGCCCGATGCCTGGCCCGCGTTTCCTGTGACGAACTTCATCGACGAACATATTCAACGCAAACTGAAAGTCCTGGAGGTTCCCCCCTCTCCCCTCGCCGATGATGCCACATTCATCCGCAGAGCCACTCTGCAAATCGCCGGGAAACTACCGACGCTCGCTGAGGTCGAGACCTATACCCACAGCACCGATCCCCGCAAACGACAAAAGCTGATCGACCGCCTGGTTCACTCCGGCGACTACGCCGATCACTTCGCTCAGAAATGGTCGGATCTGCTGCGTAACAAACGCCGCGGACAACGCAACCGCGAGCCCGGCACGATTGCCTTTCACCGCTGGCTGCGAAATAAAATTGCCGCCAATGCTCCATATGATGAACTGGTTCGCGGCGTATTGACGGCAACCGGAGATGTTTCGGTCAACCCTCCCGCACAATGGTACGCGGAAGTCCGTTATCTCGACCGTTACGTCGACGATATGGCCCAGGTCTTTTTAGGACTGCGAATCGGCTGCGCCCGCTGTCATCATCATCCGTTTGAGAAATACAGTCAGCAGGATTACTACGGTCTGGCTGCCTTCTTTTCCCGTGTGAACCGCACCGGCGGAACCGGCGTTGCCGAACGGCGTGCGAATGAAATGATCTCCGTTAAACAGACCGGTCAGGTCAAACATCCGGTCACGGGTGAAGTCGTCCCCCCGCACGGGTTGGGCGGTCCCGATCTGGAAATTGCTCCTTTCGATGATCCACGCCACTATCTGGTTGACTGGATGGCCGAAAAACAGAATCCCTATTTTGCCCGGGCCTTTGTGAACCGGATGTGGGCTCATTTCTTTGGACGCGGCCTCGTTCATCCGCTCGACGATCTGCGGGTCACCAACCCCGCTTCCAACGAACCCCTGCTGGAAGAGCTGGCACAGGAATTTACCCGGTCTGGCTACGACATGCGACATATCGTCAAACTGATCTGCTCCAGCAGTACCTACCAGATCGGTTCTGAAGCGAATGAAATCAACCTCGAAGAGACGCAGAATTATGCGCGCTTCTATCCGCAACGGCTCTCCGCCGAGATCCTGCTGGATGCCATCGACGATGTCACCGACACTCCCACCCGCTACAGTGGGCTTCCCAAAGCAACACGGGCACTGCAGTTGCCCGACGAAGGTTATTCCAACCAGTTCCTGACGCTGTTCGGACGTCCGAAACGCGAGAGTGCCTGTGAATGCGAGCGGGTTTCTGAACCCAACCTGTCACAGTCGCTGTTCGTAATGAATAACAGCTTCATCCTCTCCAAAGCGATGGGCGGCTACGCATCCTCTCTGGCGAAAGAGAAAAAGACAGAGGAAAGAAAAGTCAGAGAACTGTTCCTGAAAAGCTTATCGCGTGAACCGACTGATCGCGAAATGAAAAATGCACTGGCCTACCTCGCCAGTGAAAAAGATAAAAAAGCTGCGTTCGGTAATCTGATCTGGACGCTGCTCAATACCAAAGAATTCCTTTTCGTTCATTAATCAACCACACACGTTACGATTTTGAACAGAGAATAGAATCATGAATCAAGAAATGAATCAACAATGTTCCGGCCCTGTGGGTCGTCGTGAGTTTCTGAAAATCGGTGGTCTCGGTCTGGGCGCCCTGTCAGGCGGTCTGGATCCGAACCTGACGAGACTGCTGGCAGGCGAAACACAGAACGCCAGTCCGAACAAGGACTTTTCGGTGATTCTGCTCTGGGCCAACGGCGGCCCCAGCCACATCGACACCTTCGATATGAAACCGCTGGCTCCCACCGAATACCGCGGCGATTTCAGTCCCATCAAGACGAACGTCCCGGGAATGGAGATCAGTGAACTGTTGCCGAACCTGGCAAAAATGGCGGACAAATTTTCCATCGTCCGCAGTCTGCATCATAACCGCAACGAACATTCGGGCGGCACCTGTCGACTGCTCTCCGGTTATACCCCGACGGCTGCCAACCCGGGAGACGCCGAGTATCCCGAAATCGGTTCGGTTGTGGCCAGCCATCTGGAAAATCAGGTACGCGACATTCCCCTGTTTATCGCCAACACGAAATTTTATGGCGGAGGGCCGGCGTACCTGGGCCCCGCTTACAGTCCCTTCATGTTCAGCGGCGACCCGAACAGCTCCAAGTTCTCGGTAAATAATCTTTCGGTCAACCAGTCGGCGGCGGACGCTTTGAAAAAACGCAATCAGCTGCTGAGCCAGTTCGATACCTTTCGGCGGGAACTGGACAAGAGCGGTTCGATGGCGGCACTGGACAAGTTCAACAATCGGGCACTCTCCATGCTGACCAGCGACCGGACGAGCAAAGCCTTCGACCTCTCCTCCGAACCGGACGAACTCCGCGATGAATATGGGCGAACAACCTGGGGACAGGGCTTACTGCTGGCTCGTCGCCTGGTGGAATCGGGAGTCCGACTGGTGCAACTGCAGGCCAGCTTCCGTCTCTCGAAAAAAGCAGGACGCACCAGCAACTGGGACGACCATTCCGTCAACGCCGACATTTTCCAGGCCTACCGGGAACGCATGCCGGTCTTCGATCAAGCGGTTCCGGCCCTGATCAACGACCTGCATCGCCGCGGCCTGGATCAGAATGTGCTGTTCATTTTCTGTGGTGAATTTGGTCGTACACCGAAAGTTCGTCATCAGGATAAAAAAACCAAACGCCCGGGCCGCGATCACTGGTGCCGGGCCATGAGCATCTTTCTGGCCGGTGGTGGCTTGAAGATGGGACAGACGATTGGCGCAACGAATCCCAAAGGCGAACATCCTGTGGACCGCGTGATGAACAGTAACGATTTACTGGCCACAATCTATCAGAAATTCGGCATCGATACGTCCCAGGCCTTCCACGATAACACAGGCCGACCGATCCCGATCCTGACCGATGGAAAACCGATTCCAGAGCTGCTGTAAAAGCGGGTTACCGATTTTATTAATCGGAATCCGTTCCATTAGCCACAGGCTGAGTCCGTTCTGATAGATTGCTGAATTTTCCAAGCCGTTCGCTGCTCTCCAATAAGAGGCAAAACGAACCCCTCTCTTTCAGACGGGACCACATGTTCCCTGCTGCAACACAATCCCCGCGTAGATGACCTCACCCTTAACACACCCACCCACTCCAACACACACCTTATATTTACACTTCACAACTTTAACCAGACACGCCTGAATAAAAACACCGGGCACCCAAAAGGTTCTACCAGCCTGCAACACGTCCCTCTCTTTCATTGAAAGAGTCAGACTCCACTCTATAAAACAGGCATACAAACTAATAACACTCATTCTTCAAGAGCCTGACTGCCGAGAAATTATTGAAATCCTGACATTTCTGATTGACATCGCATCAACATTCATTTAACTTAACACATATAAACTTAAAGCGCATTATACATCCCACTAACGAATAGTATGTTTCCACTCCCTTCTTATACTGTTCTCTATACATTCAAAGGAAAAAGTCATGAAGATGCGTTTTTCGAGAGTCCGTGGTTTTACGCTGATTGAGCTGCTCGTCGTTATCGCTATCATCGCCATTCTGATTGCTCTCTTACTGCCGGCGGTTCAACAAGCCAGAGAAGCTGCCCGCAGAAGCACCTGCAAAAACAACATGAAGCAGTTGGGGCTGGCAATCCACAACTATCACGATACCCACTCTCAGTTCCCTCCACTCTGCATCTCGACCCAGGCTGGCAGCCCCAATGGTTGCTCGGGATTCGGTGCCCCCAACATCAGCGGCCTGACTCTCATGCTGCCTTATCTCGATCAAGCCCCTCTCTATAACGAGTACAATTTTGCAATTGGTCAGTCTGACCCGGGCGGTTCCATCAACTCAACACAAATGAGTACCAACATACCGGCTTTACTCTGCCCGTCTGACCCTAACCAGACCGTGCAGATGATCGGGGCCTGCCTCAAGTTCCCCTTCCCTGCGGGGAACCATAATGGCGGGACCAACTATGTATTCGCCGTCGGCGCCGGTGCCTGGCAGTTTTATACGGGTGGCACTCCCAGTGCGACACTGGGGCTGACGGGTATCTTCCTGGTGAATGGGAACAAACGGGCTCGCGATGTCACCGATGGCACATCCAATACCGTTGCCATGGGAGAAGTGCTCTGGGTAATCAATCATGATGGCAATCCAGGTAACGGCCAGGGGAAACCTTCCTGGTCCAACGGCTTCGGTACTCAGATCGGCTATTCATCAACAGGCGGAATCAACTTTCAGTGGGAACAGTTTGGTGCAGACTGCCACGGACCGAACGTCACACAAGGTGCACCTTGTGGAGGTGCTCGTCCCGCTGCGCTGCAAAGCAAGCATGTCGGCGGATGCCACGCGCTGTTTGCCGACGGGTCGGTCCATTTCCTTTCAGAAAACATTGACCAGACAACCCTGGACAACCTCACCATGCGTGCAGACGGCGAAGTGATTGGCGAGTATTAATCGACACTGTGCTGATCAGGCTGATGGTCGCCATTACTGAAAAAGGAAAGAGCAGGCGACATCAGCCGGAACAGGACATCTGCGACACGACCGATTACTCTCAGTAAAGAAGTATCACTCTGCACCCACAATCATCCTCTGATCCTTTAAATTGAAAGGGACTCTGGTGAGATTCTATTTCCATATGACTGGCGTCTGTGTTTTAAGTTTTATTTTGTCGGGATGCAGTAATTCATCAGGAATACCAGCTCCGACCAGAGCTGTCGTCACAGGCGAGATCAAGTTTAACGACAAACCCATCCAGAGTGGACAGATCACCTTTCTCCCCACAAAGGGGCCGGTTGCCATGGGCCCGGTCTCGGAAGGTACCTATCGAATTGACTGGAAAGGCGGCGTTCCCGTAGGTGAATGCAAAGTAGAAATTTTGGGATACGAAGAGACTGGCAAAGAAATCATTGTCGGCGCTGGAGGAAAAACAGAAAAAGAAACCCGTCAAGTCCTGCCTGCGAAATACAATACAGAATCAACATTAAGCGTGACCGTTGAAGAGGGACAGGAAAACCAGTGTGATTTTGACCTCAAATAGCGATTTCAATTTGTTTAAACTACATTATGCCTTATCATTTCTGTATTGTTTGTACTCAATCAGCCATCAGACCATAATCAGACCACTCGATCTTTCAGAATCCTGCTCATGCTGTCCCAAAACAGGCTTTCTTCTCCGTGAAAAAAAGTAACAACTTCAAGCTACACAAACTTGTCAACAACCGTATCCCTTCTGAAATCCTGGGATGTATCAGGAAATGGGGGCCCATTTCACGCGCGCGACTGGCAGAAAACTGTGGTGTTTCCCGGCCCGCCATTACCCGAACCGTATCCGCCTTACTCCAGCAGGAACTGCTGGTCGAAACGGCACTCTCCGATTCTAAAGGCCCGCGCAGGAAAGACGGGCTGGTACTGAACCCTGAGGCAGGCTATTGCATTGCCATCGCCTATACCGTAGAGGGACTCAATGTCATTGCGATGGATACCTCGTATACGGTAGTCGCTGAGACCAGTCGCTGGGTGGACCTGCACCCGATGACCGAAGAGGAACGACTGCAGACCATCTTTGAAAGCGTAGATGATATCCTCGCTCAAACCCGGGACCTGAAAGGGCACTGCCTCGGCCTGGCAGTGGCTGATCCCGGTGTGATCGACCATGAAGCCGGAATCGCAAAATGGTCGTCGATCCTCCAGCACTGGCACAACGTTCCCATTGTGGATATTTTCCAGAAGCGATTCCAACTGCCGGTCCTGCTGCTGAATGGTGCCTCGACTTATATCCGCGCCATCGACCGACTGGAAATGCGCGAACAATCCGAAAACATGTTTTTCGTCCAGTTCGGAGCCGGCATCGGCTGCTGTTTTAAGCTGGGAGGAATTTATATTTCCGGGAATGCAATGCTCGCAGGTGAGTTTGGTCACTGGAAAGTTACAGACGAACCTGTGCAGTGCCGCTGTGGCGGCGTGGGGTGCCTCGAAGCAGTCGCCGCTTTACCCGCCATCGCCAACAATGCCCGGGCAGCGCTGCAACATGGAAGCGAGAGTGTACTGGCCGATCTGGAATCCTTCACTGGATATGATGTGCTTGACGCCGCCGCTCAAGGGGATCGGCTTTCTTTTCGGATTGTCTGCGAAGCATTCGACCAACTGGGACAGGCGATCGGCGGATTAATCAACACACTTGCGCCGGAAGTCGTCCTGATTGAAGAAGTCGTCGGTCGTGCCGGACCGGACGCCGTCGCTTCCTTATTCCAGTCAATCAAACGAAATATTCTGCCTTCGCATTCTGAGCACCTCAGCCTGCGCATCAGCACAGTCGAATCACAACTGGCACGCATTGCCTGCCTTGGTGCCGCAGTCACCACCCTGGATACCTGTTTTGAATATGACTCCAATTGAGCAACACAACTTTTAAGGCATTGAGATGGATCTGGAACACAAAGTTGCACTTGTAACTGGCGCGGGACAGGGAATTGGAAAAGGGTGCGCAATTCAGCTGGCAAAACAGGGAGCTGACCTGATCTTAAATGATCGTCCGGGATCGCCGACAGTCCAGCAGACTGCCCTCGAAATTAAGGAACTGGGCCGGCAATGTACGGTCCTGGAAGCGGATGTGTTTTCGCGTGAATCCAGTTTGCAGCTCGTTGCGGATGCAATCGCCTGGAAATCGCAGATCGATATTTTAGTCAGCAACCCGGCATTGACCCATCACGCCGACTTTCTTGAATTCGACATTGACCGCTTTGAACAAATCATCCAAAGCACCCTGATCAGCGGCTTTGTCATGAGCCAGCAGATTGCCAAACAGATGGTCAAACAGCAGACAGGCGGAAAAATCATTTTCATCTCCAGTGTGCATGCTGAAATGCCCGTGGCGCGATCCATCGCCTATGGCGCCGCAAAAGCAGGCTTGAATCACATGGCTGAAACCATGGCCGTGGAACTGGCGCGCCACCACATTAATGTGAATGTGATCGAACCCGGCTGGATTGATACACCGGGCGAACGCACCCTGTTCTCTGAGGAATACATCCAGGAACAAGCGACTAAGCTGCCACTCGGTCGCCTCGGGACTCCTGATGATATCGGCAGCACCGTCGCGTTCCTCGCCTCATCCTCCGCAGACTACATCACGGGAGCCATCCTGCGCGTCGATGGCGGTTTTGTTCACAAACACTGTCGCGCAGAGAAATCTTAACAAAACAGTACAGAACGGGCCGCCCTGATTCGCAAGCGCATTCGGGAATCTCGAGCCAGACAAACAGTCCCCTGAGACTTCACACAGGTTAACTGTAACTTGCGATCAGCTGGAACACTTATGCCTGCGTCACGTCTCGCCCGGCCCGAGGTACGTGTTTAAAATGCCGGTATTTTAAACTGTGCTCCCCAATAAAAATGTCTGATATACGAGTCGCATCAAGCCACAGGATTCACAAACAACGACACTGATTAATAAATCTTACCACGCACCAACAAATTTAACCCACGAAACATTGACAAACACCTTAACCGCATTTAAATTAACAAATGTAAATTAAAAGACCGTAATAAACCCATATGCCGCAACACGAATACACTTAAGGCCACCACCAAAACACAAGGATCAATACTGTGTCCTCTTGCAATTCTCTCAGAGTTCCCCTCTACACTGCCGCACTTGTTGCCCTGATGTTTGTGACTTTGATTGCCAGTACAAAGGCAGCAGAAAAGCAGGTCAGCCAGCCCTTTCGCTCCGTATTGAGAGAACCCCTGCCTGAAGAGTCACTGAGTTATAAAATCGATTCGGTCGGCATCCATCTCAAAGGCCCTGTGTTTGATTATCTGGTTGATCCAAATACCGGCTGCATTACCAATCTTGAGGTCCGTCGCGACGACGAGAAAGTCATTCAGCTGAGTAAACCCGTTGATCTGATTCTGGATGATTACCGGTTGAGCGCAAAACAGAATAGCGGTGAGACCGTACTGGAATTCAAAAGTCAGCATCAGGTCATCCTGAAAACAACCGGACTCCTGAAACCACAGGCGAACAACAGCATCGCGATCCCTTATACTCTTCAGTCAACTTTTTTTGATGATGGTGTCGTCGTATCGAAAGTAACGCTGCAGCCGAAGCAGGATCTGGTCATCTATCGAAACGTAAGTAGCCGCCTGTCAGCGAAGGGGAAATTCCACAGTTATCTGCATAAACGCCGAGATCAACATGGAATGGGCTCGCAAAGTGGCTCATTGCCCCCCACGGGAAAAGCACTGCCCCTGACAACTCTCACCTCGTGCCTCGAAGTATTCAGTCCCGAAGCGGCTCTGGCCCTGTTTACCGACAGTGGTGCCACACATCTTTCTAAAGCCGGCCTGCCGACAGCGGTATTAAACATCACTGAAAATGACGGTGTCACTGCAGATGTGGTGCTGGAGCAGAACATCATCAACATCAGCGAAGGGGCAAAGCCCTATCTTATTAAATCCGGAGAAGAATTGACCTTTCGCACGGGACTCAGCCTGGCACCGAATCGGGTGCCCCACCCGCGCAACAGCGGCCTGCGAATGTTTACCTGGGCCGGGGATCAAAAGCATCCTTACCCGACGCATCAGGAAATTCTGGACGCGGCACGGCTGGGATTTACCCTGTTTCAAATGCATCGTCCGGGAACTCCCGGCAAACCGCGGCCTCCTGCCGGTGAGATGAAGCGTGTCATTCAACAGGTCCACGATGCGGGCATGTTGTTCATCTGGTGCACCATGGCAGACATGATGTATGAGAGTTCGGAGGGGGTTCAGAAAATGCGGGAGCAGAATCAGTGGAAGCTCTGGCAGGGGTTTAACTACGGCGGCCGTTACCAGCCGCGCATGGACCCGTATTGCAATATGACCGCTACCTGTCTCTCCTCTCCCAATGGACTGGCCGAATATCGTCTGAATACCATTTCCGAAATGCTGGATAAATTCGCCGTTGATGGCATCTATGTTGATGACAATCTGGCTTATCCCAGTTGTCCGTTGCATCAGGAACATCAGCACCCGCATCCCGTCTATGACAGCCTGATTGAACTGCATGATATGAGCTGGCGACGTCGCAAGCTCATGATGGAAAAATGCCCACACGTAGTCTTGATTGATCATTGTACCACTGCCATGGTGCTGCCTGTCATGAGTGCCTTCGACATGCACCTGTATGGCGAAGGGTATGGCTCTCCTTCACTGGAAAACTACTGGAACTTCTTTGGAATCACCAAAAGCCTGAACGGGCAAGGCTGTCTCTGGCCGGGAGATGATGAAAACACACGGACTTCTGCAGCCATTGTGTATAATTACGATCTGCTCACAGGGGGCGGCCAGTACAGCTATCTCGACTGGCGACTGTATCCGAAAAAATTCCCGTATGCAAAAGGGGTTGCAGACGAAGAGTCGCTCTATATCCGCACCTACAGCACCGCGCAGGCTAATTTTGGAATTTATGAATCGCAGCCCTATATTTTCGCAGAATCGGGGAAACTGTTTTCCACATCCACACCACAAACCTATGCAACCATCTATCGAAATCGAACATGGAATGACTATCTGATTCCCATCGCCAATATGTCATCGCAGGCTCAAACAACCTCACTGGAGATCCATCAGCCGGAAGCGATCAAGGTCAAACAGGACCAGAACTATCTGGTGTTTGATGTCAATCAGCATACCAGCAGAACCGCATCGGGAGCTGATGTATCTTCCACTTTATCCAATCTGGAGATTCCGGGGGGCAGTCTCAGACTCCTGTATCTTCGACCTGTTTCAGACTCGCATCCAATGCACCTCTGGGGAGGGAAACGTCTTTCAGAGTCATGGGATGCCGCTCAAAAATCACTGCGATTCGAAATCGATGGTCCCCCCGGTTTGCAGGAGACGATTTATATCGCCAACTGCCGACAACCCGCTTTGAAAGTGCTCGTCAATGGGCAACCGGCCGCGTTTGCCTTGGATGCGTCACAGGGAATCGCCTTTGGTACCGTGACCTTTACTGAAACACCTCTTCAGATAGAAGTCATCACAGAAACAGAAAAAGAATCCAGCCTGCCGTTAGAGAAGATTAAGCCGGACCAGCTCTTTCTGCATCAGCATCAGAAATGATTGGCATTCGTCAGTCTGTTTTCATAGATTTGATATGTTCTGTCAGTGGCCATCAGGGGAAGAAACTAAGATGATTATCGATGTTCACAGTCATGCCTGGAAATTTCCCGATCACTTCAATGACGATTTTCGTCTGCAGGCGGCACGACGGGCCAAGGCAGGCGTGGAACTCGATCTGACTGTCGAATACGAGGCCTACCGGAATACTGCTCCCGCAGAAACACGCACCATTGTTTTCGGAGGTAAGGCGCGGTTGAGCGGCCTCTGGGTGGATGACCGGTATGTGGCCGATTATGTCAATGCACACCCGGAGACTCTCATCGGTTACATGTCGCTGGATCCGACGCAAGCCGGCTGGCAGGATGAAATGCGAGAGGGATACGAAGTTTTAGGACTAAAGGGTATCAAATTACTGTCCATGTATGCCGGTTTTCGTCCAGATGACAGGCTTCTGGATCCGCTCTGGGAATTTGCCACTCAAAATAAACTGCCGGTCCTGTTACATACCGGCACCACCTTTGTGGCTCAGGCGCCGCTGGATTGCACCTTGCCAATACACATCGATCGGGTGGCGATTCGGTTTCCGGAAGTTCGAATCGTGATGGCACACCTCTCTCATCCTTATGAAGGGGAATCCGTCGTTGTGATTCGCAAACATCCCCACGTTTATGCCGATATCAGCGCACTCCATTATCGCCCGTTTCAACTGTACCACAGTCTGATGCTCGTGCAGGAATATGGTGTGTGGGACAAACTGCTGTTTGGTTCGGACTATCCCTTTACGACCGTGAATGCCTCGATCGATGGTTTGCGAAATCTCAATCTGATGCTGGAAGGAACAGCCCTGCCCCGACTGGATACCGAACAGATTGAATCATTGATTTTTCGTAATGCCCTGCCGCTGCTGGGGCTGGAAGACTGACCTGCCCCGTTCAATAGATCCCCGCTTGAAAGCTCACTGCATGTCATTTCAGATTACAAAAGTAGAAGCCAGAATCGCAAACTATTCGCTGCACCAGGATCGTGTCATCATCACCAGCCTGGGAATCCATGACCGCTCCCGTTACCTCATCATCACCCTGACAGATGAACTGGAAAACCAGGGATTCGGTGAAGCGGCAACTGTCATGATCTGGAGCGGAGAAGCAGCCGAGACCGGGTTATGGATTGTCCAAAATCGAATTGCACCTCTCTTAACAGGCAGCCACTATGATCATCCGAGTGAGATCCTGACAATTCTGGATCGCGCTCTGCAGGGAAACCCGTTTCTGAAAGCCAGTATCGATATCGCCGCCTGGGACTTATGGGCCCGACGCCAGGAAAAACCAGTCAGCGCGCTGATCGGAGATCGGGAACCTGTGGAATCGGTTCCCACCCGGTTCAGTATTGGCGCCTATTCCGTGGAAGATACCGTGCGGCTGGCAGTCGAATCGTGGGAAGCCGGCATCCGCACTTTGAAAATCAAAACCGGAGTTCCAGGACTGGATGATGTCGCCCGCCTGAAAGCCGTTCGTGAGCGACTGGGAGAGGAACCGATTCTGACCATAGACGCAAACGGGGCCTATCAAACAGAAGACCAGGCCGTCGCTGCGATTGAGGCATTGCTCCCCTTCAATCTGGCTCTGGTCGAACAACCGACGCCCCGGGATCGGATCGGCATGATGGCCCGTGTGAAACAACGTGTGGATGTTCCGATCCTGGCCGACGAAAGCATCTTCACACCGGGAGAACTGGCAGAAGCTCTGGACTGCGACGCCATGGATCTGCTCTCGTTGTACCCGGGAAAAAATGGGGGCTTCACGAATTCACTAAAGATGGCTCAAACGGCTCAGAATGCAGGCAAGTATTGCGTGATCGGCTCGAATATGGAAACCGACCTCGGTCAGGCCGCCATGGTCTGTCTGGCAGCCAGTCTGACCGCATTTCCTGTTGAGGAATATGCTTCGGATTTGATGACGGGCCTGATTTATACCGCGACTTCCACGTCGCCCGCGGTGGAACTAAAAAACGGCCGCCTGGTGACTCCTCTCGGCACCGGTTTTGGAGTGGAGCCGCTTCATGACTAAACTGACGATCGTTGACTCACATGTCCTGTTAGGGACCGAAGATCATCTGTCTTTAACAACTGATGATCTCTTGAAACGGATGGATCTGAATGGTGTCGAAACCGCGATAGCCAGACCGATGGGCGCAGAGTTGATCGTCCGTAACCGGGAAGGCAATGACGCGCTCCTGCAGGCGCATCCCCGCATCAAGGCGATGGTCAGCGTCAATCCCTGGTGGGGACCGGAATTTTGCCTTGAAGAACTGCAGCGCTGCCGCGACCAGGGAGCCGTCGGCCTGTTTCTGAATCCGGCCCGTCAGGGATTTTTCCCGACCGATTCCCGGATTACCCCGTTATTGGAACTGGCCGAAGAATTTCAATGGCCCGTAATGTTTCACACGGGAACCTATATCTATGCCGATGTGTTATCCGTGCTGGAACGGGCACGCCAGTTTCCTGCGCTGAATTTCATCGCCGGCTTTGGTGGTTTTGCCGATATGTGGTTCGAGCTGCCCGGAGTTTTCAGTGCGACGGAAAATCTCTATCTGGATACGTCCCTGCTCTGGGGGGAAGCCGTTCAGGGTATTCTCGAGAGTTCCGGCGCTTCACGGTTGTTGTTCGCCAGTGCCGAGCCGCGCAATTCCATCCAGGTGGTGCTTAAAGTTCTGGAACGACTCGAGTTGCCTGAAGCACAACGGGAATCCATTCTGTCCGGCAACGCGAAGAGGATTTTTCACCTGACATGAGCATTATTGATTTCCATACACATCTGGATGAAGCCTGGCTGGGAAACTCACTCATGAACAGTGAAGATTTCATCGCAGGCCTCGATAAAACTGGCGTGGACATCGCCTGCATTTTTACAATGCAGGGTTTTTACGAAGATTGCCCCCGGCACAATGACTTACTGTTGAAACGGGCCGACCGTTATCCGGATCGACTGATTCCCTTCGTCACCGTCGATCCCAAACAGGGCGCACAGGCCGTCAAAGAGACAGAACGCTGTCTGTTGAACCCCCGCTTTCGGGGCATGAAATTTCATTCCTGGATTCAATCGTTTGCCCCGTCCATGGTCAAAGAAACGATGATTGACATCCTGCACTGCGCTGCCGAGCATAAAGTTCCCGTGTTGTTTCATGACGGCACGCCCCCTTATGCCACTACATTTCAAATTGCCGATCTGGCCAGACAGGTTCCCGAAGCAGATATTGTATTAGGACACGCCGGCCTCGCCGATTATGTTTATCCGGCCGGACAGTTGCTGCGGGACATTCCTAATTTATATGCCTGTTTATGCGGACCGCGCTGTGGAGATCTGCAGTATCTGATCCAGGAAGCGGGCAGTCACAAAATTTTATTTGGCAGCGATTTCGGGATTGCTGAATGGCTGCTGCTCGCAGAGCGTCTCGATAACGTTTATGCAGCGGACCTGTCTCCGGACGATTTGCATCGTGTCCTGTATCAGAACGCAGCCCGACTCTTAAAGCTGGATCAAAGCCCGCTGTCTGCCGCCGACGCCACATCAATCGTTCCGAAAGGTGATCTCACATGAGGAGTGAATTGTTGGCAAGCGTCTCATTCTCACTGGAACTTGCAGACTGGCTGGTATTGGGACTCTACCTGATTTCCATGCTGGCTGTGGGAATTTACTTCTCGAAACGGGCTTCGCAGTCAGCCGATGGATTTCTGATTGCGGATCGGAACCTGCCCTGGTGGGTGATCGGTTTTTCCAATGTGTCCACTTACTCTGATGCCGGGGGCGCCTGGGTCTGGATCTTTTTCTTCGGCGGCTTCATGTACTTGAATAAGATCGCCTGGATTTCGTGGTCCATCTGGATGCCGCTGGTCTGTATTTTCTGGGCTAAAATGTGGCGCCGCAGTCAACTGGTGACAACCGGAGAGTTGATCGAATTTCGCTATAGCGGCAAGGTAGCTGGCTGGTTTCGCGGATTCTACGGAGCCTATGCCTGCCTGATCTGGGCCGTTGTTCTACTGGGATACGGTGCCTCCATGACCGCACAGCTGCTGGCGCCTCTGGTCGGCTGGGACATTTTAACCATCACGCTGATATTTGGCGGTATCACACTGGCCTACACGTTAATGAGCGGACTCATCGGTGCCGCTTACAACGATGTTCCTCAGTTCTTTATCTTTTTTATTGCCTCGTTTGTCATCCTCTACTTCGGGATTCAGGAATTTGGCAGCTATGAAAACATTGTGGAGAGTGCCCTCACCCAGCGGCCCGCTGATTTCTGGCAGATCATTCCCCCTTCCTCCGGTGACAATTCCTTTATCGATCCTGTCACACTGATTGCCATTATCATTATGGGACTGTTCATGGCCGGGAGTCCTTTTGCGGGGGAAGGCTGGGCGGCACAGCGATTCCTTGCGGCACGAAATGAACGGCACGCCGTACTCGGGCAGATGTTTAACGCCCTGCTCAGTCTCGTAATCCGCATGCTGCCGATCCTGCCTTTGGGTCTCCTGGCGATCGCCCTCTATCCGGCAGTCGATCCGGCCCAACCCGATGCAATGCTGCTTCCGTCTGGACAGGAGATTCCGTCAGTCGAAGTCTGGGGGCACATGGTGGCACGCTATGGCGATAAAGCCCCCGGGTTTATCGGGCTGTTGCTGGCAGCGGTCCTCGCCGGTTATATGTCGACGGTTGACACCTTACTGCAATGGGGATCTGCCTTCATTATTAATGATCTATACCGCCGTCACATACGACCGGAGCAAAGCCAGCAGGAATACATCTGGGTGACCCGTCTCGTCATGATTCTGATGATGATTCTGGCAACTGGTCTCGCGCTTTCGATTCAGGAAATTGGAAACTGGGTGCTGTTCATCAACGCGGCGATGATTATTCCGGCGTTACCGTTGTCCTGGTTGAGATGGTTCTGGTGGCGCTTCAATGTCTGGGGCGAAATCTTTGCGATCATCATTTCCGCTCCCCTGGCATACATCGTCTGGTTCGTCCTGGAAATTCGCGAACCGTTCTGGTATCCCGCCGGAATCTTATTCAGCGCAGGACTACTGGGGAGTATTTGTCTGGCTTTTCTGGGGAAACCTGAACCTGACGATCACTTAAAGAAATTCTATCTGCAGGTACAGCCTCCTGGTCTCTGGGGGCCGATTCGATCGGAGCTCGAACAGGAAGGGTTGATTAATACTCAAACACAGAAACGGGAATTTCGACTGGATCTCCTTGCCGCGATGGGGGGAATCTCGTTATGCCTGTCTGCAACATTTGCCCTGTTTTCCGCGACCCTGTTACAGTGGGGGACGGTAAGCTGGTTGCTCCCAGTAATTCTGCTTTCAGGAGTTCTATTTTATGTTCCCTGGTTAAAAAGCAATCAACTGGCCGCCCGCGTTGCCGCGGATTTGAAACAGGTTTCCGATTTACCGAATAACAAACCACGAAGACCGAACCAAACTCAAGCTTGAGAAAGAAAACCAATGCGAGTCGTCCAATTCATGCTCCCCGGACAAGGCCGACGCGTCGGCGTGATTGAAGAAGAATCGGTCGTCGATCTGACAACCGGTGATTGCCGGCTGACGAGCGTATACGCTGCATTTCAGACCGCGTTTGCAAAGCAGATCTCTTTCACCCGGTTTCTGAAAGAAGCAGCAACTGCTCCGGGGAATACGCGATACTCTTACTCCGATTTACTGGAGGGGACGCCTGGAGAAGACAGCGCATACCTCTTGCCGCCCGTCGATCACCCGGACCCCCATTGCCTGCTGGTAACGGGAACCGGATTGACGCATACCGGCAGCATGCAGTCTCGCGATCAGATGCACGCGCATGCAGAGGATGCCAGCCAGACGGATTCGGCCAAAATGTTTGCCATGGGACTTGCGGGGGGAAAACCGTCATCGGGAAAACGGGGCGTCTCTCCGGAATGGTTTTACAAAGGGAACGGCACCATACTCCGCGGTCAGCGAGACCGGTTAGACATACCCGGCTTTGCCCTGGATGGTGGTGAAGAGCCGGAAATTGTCGGCTGTTATGTGATTGCCCCTGATGGGGTTCCTCGCAGACTCGGTTTTACCCTCGGAAATGAATGGTCTGATCACGAAACGGAAACCATCAATTATCTCTACCTGGCCCCTTCCAAATTACGAACCTGTGCGATCGGTCCAGAGCTGAATACCGACTTTGACTTTGTTGATTTGACCATCCGCTGCACGGTCCGCCGCGAAGGAAAGATTATCTATGAAAGCGGCGACCTCAAAACAGGCGCTGAGTTCATGTGCCATTCGCTGGAGAACTGCGAAGATCATCATTTTAAATATCCTCAGCATCGACAACCCGGTGATGTCCATTTGCATTTTCTGGGAACCAGTAAACTGAGCCATTCGACGCGCAACTGGAAATACGAAACCGGGGATGAAATCAGAATTGAAGCCCCGGGGTTCAGCAGCCCGTTAATCAATACGGTTCAGCAAACCAGCGACTCTAATTCATCTCCGATCAGGGTGGAACCTGCCTGACCCACAGTATCGGCAAACAAGACTGTTACTCAGATAGAAACATATATAAGTCTCTTTGAACTATCAACCACGAGGATAACCATGCTCCGTACCACTTCCCTGTTGTTTGTGCTACTCGCTGTCTGTTTCTCTGCCGGTTTCCAGGAAAGCGGTGCGGCAGAAATTAAAATCCTCGCTCCGACAGAGGAAATTCCGCTTGCAGCAGAAAGTCTGCACCGAATCCGCTGGCAGGCAGACGCTGCATTTCCTCCCCAGACCAACCTGTCTCTCTCCCTCTCGTTCGACCGGGGACAAAGCTGGACTCCCCTACAACAGCTTCCCGCATCCCAGTCGGAATACCTGTGGGAGATCCCCAACCAGCCGGGAAAAACCTGTCAGCTGCGCCTGCAGACCGCGGACGGCAAACAGCAGTCAACTGTTTCTCTCAAAATCGTACCATCCCGTAAAGTGACGAATTACGAATGGAAAAACATCACCATGAAAGCCCCCTTCGCATTCCGCGACGGGGCCGGCGCCCTGGTCTACAAGGATAAAATGTGGCTGCTGGGTGGCTGGAATCCGCAAGATAAAACCTACTTCCCACGCATCTGCAATAATGAAGTCTGGAATTCAACTGACGGCATGCACTGGAACCTGATTAAAGAAAACACGTACCTCGATAAGAATTTTGATCCACTACAGGACTGGGAAGGCCGTCACACAGCCGGGTACACCGTTTTTCAAAACAAAATGTGGATCGTGGGAGGTGATGCGAATCAGGGACATTATCAGAACGACGTCTGGAATTCGACGGACGGGAAAACCTGGAAACGCCTCAGCCCCCAGGCGCCCCCCTGGGCACCGCGGGCCCTGCATTATACGTTGACATTCAAAGACAAAATCTGGGTCATCGGCGGACAGACCATGCCCGCCTTCGCTCCTGCGGACGAGATCTTTTACCGCGATCTGTGGAATTCCACTGACGGCATTCACTGGAAAGAGGTGAAACCGAAAGAGCCCTGCTGGTCGGCGCGTGGCATGATCGGCGGTAATGTCGTCTTTAAGGATCGCATGTGGATTCTGGGAGGGGGAACCTACGATACACCGACCACACCGAAACGCAATTTCTATAATGATGTCTGGAGTTCCGATGACGGAGTGCACTGGAAACAACATACCGCCGCGGCCCCCTGGTTCCCTCGACAGTATCACGATGTGGCTGTGTTTGACGGTCGCATGTGGGTCATGGAAGGTTACAACGGACAGGGTGGCAACCGAAACGATGTCTGGTATTCAGACGACGGCGTAAACTGGTATGAACTGCCGAATACTCCCTGGAACCCTCGCCACGCCGCCAGCGTTTTCGTATTTGACGATGCACTCTGGATGGTCACCGGCAATAATTTCCAATCAGACGTCTGGAAACTCACGCGAAAATAATTGCGAGGGAATCCTTTCTGAGAAAGATTCCAATTTCATAAATCACTTACCGGCAGGAACCTCGATGTCCAGTGTTTGATCCTGGTCCTGAAACTGCTGCTTGAGTTGATAATCAGAAAACAGTGTTTTCCCCTGCAGAAAGGTTTTCGCGCCGTCGTCGGACTCGAAAGGAACGCCGTCGAAAATCGCGGCAAACAGCAGATGCACCTGCACGACTAAGACGGCTTGCAGCTGCCCCCCTTAACGTGTTCCCTGATCAGATTTACTGTGAGAACGGACCTGAATTCACGACAGGACGAGTTCGTGACTGACTTCGCAGAATTGCATTGAAAACTTTGTTCATTGCCCCCGAAACGCATCCGCTCCCGATCGTCCTGAGCTTTGGCACGACATTCGGAATGATTCGATGTCACCGCAGGTACGCCTCAAAGCGGTTCATGATTTCGCTGGGCGTGACTGGCGTGATACTGTATGCATCCATGCCAATCATTTTATATCTTGTGGTTGTTGCAGCTTCAGGTGCCTGTGGTGTCCGGTGAGCGAATGAGTAGCGCTAACGAGCAGGATAATGGAGGTTGTTCCGCCCTCTAATCCTTGCGATACACATCCTGGGACACCTGCCCTCACATCACTGAAATCGGCGCGGAGAGTCTGCGCAGAATCAGCGTTCGCCGCTTAAATATAAATCGACGGGGACCGATTTGTGGTCTCCAGCAGCAGGCAGAAGAAAAAATCCAGAAAAATTCGCAACTGGTTAGACACGGGTGGGACGCGATGTTAAGTTGGGGAACGATTCAGGGCATGGTAAAGCCCTCCCGCTTCCTCAGCATGAGGTGGTTTTGGCATCCACTCAGCCTGGTGGACGATCACTCCTCGCAACAAAGGCCTGCCCCTTTTTCTTCCGGGCGAATTATGGATAATAATGGCTATGAATTTCTTCGATATTGCCGGCATCCTCGTGGCCCTCGCAGCGGCCTTCGCATACATTAACCACAAACTGCTCAAGCTGCCGACAACGGTAGGCCTGATGCTGCTGGCCATGCTGCATGCAGTCGCCCTGCTGCTGATTGATCGGATCGTACCGGGGGTGAGCGTGCTCACCGCGGCCGAGACACTCATCGGCTCGATCGACTTCGACCAGACGCTGATGCAGGGCATGCTCGGTTACCTGCTCTTTGCCGGGGCGTTGCATGTCAACCTCAACGACCTTAAGAAACAAACCGCGGTCATCGTCCTGCTGGCGACCATCGGTGTCCTCGCAACGACGTTCATCGTCGGCGGGCTCACCTGGGTCATCACCGGCTGGCTCGGCATCGAGGTCCGCTTCATCTACTGCCTGATCTTCGGCTCGATCGTCGCCCCCACCGACCCGATCGCGGTCCTGGGGATCTTCAAGAGTCTCGGTGCTCCCAAGTCGCTGGAGACCAAGATCGCAGGCGAGTCGCTGTTTAATGATGGCGTGGGCGTGGTGGTGTTTATTGCGCTCCTGGGCATCGCGGGGTTGGGCGGACATGGGGAGTCGCCTGCAGACGTCAATCAGCCAGATGAGTCCAATCGCGTCGTTCAGCAGAGCGAACAAGAGCATGCGCACGATGTTCAAGCAGGCAGCGAGGTGACGGAGACGAACGCAAGCGACGTCGCGAAGCTCTTTGCCCTCGAAGCCGGCGGCGGAATTGCGCTGGGCTTTGTGCTGGGTCTGCTCGCGTTCTTGATGTTACGATCCATTGATCACTACGCGACGGAGATTTTGATTTCGCTGGCGATGGTGACGGGCGGGTATGCACTGGCGATGAAGCTGCATCTGTCGGGGCCGTTGGCGATGGTGGTCGCGGGGCTGATCCTGGGGAACCATGGCAGAACGCTGGCGATGTCTGACAAAACACGCGAGCACCTGGACACGTTCTGGGAGCTGGTGGACGAACTTCTGAACGCGGTGCTGTTTGTGCTGATCGGGCTGGAGGTCCTGGTGTTGTCGTTCCAGGAGAAATATCTGCTGGCCGGGGCGCTGGCAATCCCCGCGGTGCTGCTGGCGCGGTTCCTCTCCGTGGGCACGGTAATAACCGCCCTGAAGAAGGCGACCGGCCGGGAATTCACACCCCACGCAATCAAGGTCATGACCTGGGGCGGCCTGCGCGGCGGGATCAGTGTGGCACTCGCGCTCTCGCTCAAGGAAGAGATCCACGCCCGGCAATCGCAGTACGACAACGTCGGCGAACTCGTCCTGACCATGACCTACGTCGTCGTCGCCTTCTCAATCCTCGTCGGCGGCCTGACTATCGGCCCCATGCTGAGCCGACTGGGCCTCACGGGGCAAGGCAAAACAGACGCCCCAGAGGGGAACTAAAACAGCGGTAGCAAACTTTATTTGTCCCTGTATGACTCAAAGTCCGAGAACCCCTCAGCCAGCAGTGTCTGGAGCTGGTCTGGGGTTGCTGACACACAGGCCTCCCCAAATATTTCTCGAGCAGAACTCAGCAGCGCAGGCCTGGTGACAATCGCCCGCGAATCCTCCATTGCTGCCTGAATGGCAAATCCAGCTGTATTACTGATTTCATAGATAAGATCAACCATGCTGGATGAATTTGAGTAGACGTTCAGAGCGAGCGAAGTGCACTCTTCCTGGCAAAACAGCTCGGGAGCATCGATCTCAGCTTGCCCTCCATCCGGCAGCTGGAGCGTTGCACTACCGTTTGCATCGACCTCGGTCCCCAGCTCAACAAGTCGTTTCCGGATCCGTTCCGCGACCGCCGCATCCATCGGGGCCATTACAGGCACCTCCATGAGTTGGCCTGTAAAAGGGTTGGGCCGGGAGTTTGTTTTGCCCGTCCTGCTGCAACTGAGTAGAAAGACATCGAAGCTCATAGCGTTCCTTTCAATTGAAGCGTACATTTGTTGTTCAACGGTGAGCTTTCTGATGGCTATTGAACATTTTTAGCATTTTGAGCAGGACCGATATACACTTTTTGATCTGACGTGTATGGTTCCAGCCGGTATTCAAATCCTTTTTTAACCATCAGGTTTTTTAAAACTGCAAATTGTTCAAACGAATCGGGAGAGACAAAAACAGCGATGTAGTGCTGATCAGGATTAAAGTCAGACAGTCGTTTTTCAAGTGCTTCCTGAACGGAGTTGTCGTCTGAAGAAATCTTTATGCCTGCCGAGGGAACAGGTTCAATATAATCCCCTTGCAGGCCCGTTTTCTCAACGACTTCATTCGTGTTGGGAACGTATATACCTTCTCCCATCTTTCGTGCGTAAGAAGAGAAATATTGCTTGTGCAGAAAAAACACCATTTCGTTTTTGTCAGTTTTTCTCAACTTCGGCAGTTTGGCAGTCTGAGATCGCGATTCAACTTCCAGTCGGAGTTTGCTTTGCAGAGAAGAATATTTCTCCTTAGCACTGGCGAGCGCGTCAGCACTTTGTTTTGACTCGGCGGCAACTCTGTTGATCAGCACCTGATCTTCACTGATATTACTTAGTGTCTGCTCTTTACTTTCAGCCAGACGGGTTACTTCTGCGTTGAGTTGCGTCCAGTTACGAATAAGATTTTTCGTGTCAGGATCAACAAATTGTTTTTCAATGCTTTGCTGCTGCTCGATTACATGCTGCAGTTTCTGGATTCGATCCTGTGATTTCTGCAACTCAAGCTGCATTTCCATGAGTTCAGTCTGTGCTATCTCATCGGGAGGCCTGCTCCGGGCAGAATCGCTGGACATGTTGATCAGGATTACTACCAGGATCGAGATAAACAATACCCCCCCAAAGGTATTACAAATGGTATCTAATAATAATTCGAGGCTGCTGCCGTTATTATCCCGTCTTGCTCGACTCATTCCAGCCCACTCCCAGCGCCTGTTTGAGGATCGATGGCACTCTGGTTTGCAGAGAGTAAGTCAAAGCCTACATCATAATTCTTTTCTTTGAGTTTAGGCAGGATGGAATTAAACTGCTCGATACCATCCGGTTTGATCAATAAAACAAAATACTGAGTTCCCGGATTTCTGCCTGTTAGCCAGTCCTCGAAGCCATTCACATCAGAAAAATGAAACGGCACCTGAGTTTTTCCCATTTCAGCCACACTGATGTTGCCTGCAGTGAGTTCGACAAGCCAGGGGGTTTTTGACGAGCCTTCAGCAGAATTAAAAATAACACGATTTTCCTGTTTCATTTTCTCGAGTTGTTCGTTCATACTCTGGATCTGCTGATGTATCTCCTCGATTGTCTTCTGTTCTGTTCTAAGCTGGTCTTGTTGTTCGACTGCTTTATTTTTCACAAGTTCGGTTTTCTTTTGATCCTCAGCAATGCTCTCATTTTCTGTATGTAAGACTTCAGTGAGCTCGGTAAGCTGACTGATTTGAGTCTGTAAATGAGAGGGGGAAAATCGAGTCAGATCTGCCAATTGGGTCTTGCCAGCATTAAACTGTTTTTCCAGATCTTCGACTTCACCGACAGCTGCTTTGAGTTGGGAAATAATCTCACTGGTTCTTTCCCGGGGAGACTCTTCCTGGCGTTCCATCATTTCCAGAGAGAGAATCAATGTAATCAGAATCATGATGCCCGTTACAGACATGATGATGTCTTGAAACACAAAAAGTGAAAATGCCGATTTATTTCTGCCACGTCGAGACATTTCGAATCTCTATCTTCTAATCCACGTTTTAAACGATCATTAATATGCGATATGCTTGAGTATGTATAAATAATTATCGAGATAAATTATCGATCAATACAGGAGGATCACCATAATTGAGGGTCCCTGAAAACTGCCTGCTTTTTCCGCCCACCATAATCCTGACTGTATACTTCGTGGGATCGGGAGATCCGTGCCGACTGTAATGATGGACGAAGACCTTGTAGATTCCTTTACGCATGCTTCTGGGAGGCCAGTAAATATTTTCCACCGGCTGTAATGATTCGCCACGTACATTCATGTCGACATCCAGTTCTCCGCCATCTGCGGAATGCTTGTGATCAAATGAAATTCTTTCACCAGTGGGGCATAATACATGCAGGTCCAAATCATTTCTGTTATTCCAGATCAGGGAAATCTGAACATCACCGGTTTTAGCTCCCTCTCGTTCAAGACGTTTATTGATTTCCTGATTATTTCCAGTGATGTTCTCATTGCCGGGGCTGGCTACAGAAAGTCGACTGGCAGTGAGCAGACCGGATGCCGGTGGTTCTTTGTTGGTCGTTCCATTCTGCTTTTCAGGTGGTTTTGACTCAAGCGACGTTTCCTGTGAAATCGACTCTGGCGTTTCCGCTTCTGGATTCGGGTCTACCTTGCTCTCCTGACTCTGGGCCGATTCTGCAATCGATGGCATAGAATTGCCGGTCGCGCCATTTCCCTCTGGGCTTTGTCCCTCTGCTGTTCCCGCTTCCTGGAGTTGTGAGGCGGGTGAACTGGCAACGGTTTCCGGCTGTGTCGGATCTTCCCACAAAAAAAGCATCAGCAACATACACAACAGCAGAAGAAGTCCCCCTGACAGCATGCTGATAATTATTTTTGTATGCCGTCGATTCCGATTGGTTACCGGCAAAGGGGGGATCTTTGTTTCATTCGTTGTTTCGTCAATGAACTCGACTATTTCAGAACTGGTGGATGATTGCTGTAGGGCTGCACGCGGTTCTAATAAGGAAGAAAGATTGATTTTGGAACGTGTCAGTCTTTCTTTTGAAAACAGTTCACGAACGGAATCCGCACGAAGCCAGACACTGTCTTTACTGTTTTTTACCTGCGCGCCTGGCGCGAGCTTCCCCTGATTCTTCAAAAAGATCAATTCATCCAATGAATATGGACCATATTCATTCTCGTCGGATTTAAAATACCAACTGCTCATCTCGCTCAATTGTCATTCTGATTTTCAAAAGGCATGATGCGAAGTTTATTGACGATGTTTGTGATGCAGTATTCTGAGCAGGAATCGAGGAATTCTTCTTCCGATTTCTTCAGGAAGGTGAGGATCAACTGAATAAAGAGTGCTGCAATCAATGCCTGTAACGTCGTCTCGAATGCAGTCGCCAGTCCACCAGTTACTCCCTGTAATGATGTTTTGATCTGACTGAGTTCTTCACTGGTCTGCAGAACTTTTCCAAAACCGCCAATCGCCTGAGAAAGTCCCAAAACCGTTCCTATAAACCCTAGAACGGGGATCGCCCAGATAAATCCGCTTAAGAGGGAGTAACTGGTTTCCATGGAAGACTCGTCATGTACTGCCTGCGAACGGAGGATTTCGTCGACATCAGTGACCCGCCCCAGATTTCGCAAATTAGAGAGGGCAATAATGATCCGATTGAACAGCACAAAGTGCCTGGGGTCATCAACACACTCATAAATATTGTCGATTACGGTATCCACAGTGGTTGACGACAGCACGAAACTCGCATCGGAGGGAACGACAATGTAAGCCAGACTCTTCTTTTGCAGGGAGAGTTTACGGTACTTGATGAACAGAATTGACAAGGACCATAATGAGAAAAAGCAGATCAGATAAGGAATGAAACCACGTCTGGTAAACATTTCTGCGAAAAATGTTCCTTCCAGCGGAATGAGTAGCGCATAGAAAATAACGGTGAGTATTCCCCCTGATAGAATGGAGAGCAAAGTATTGACGCGTGTGTACCTTCCCCCTTTAAATGCAAGTCGTTGTTCAATATCCTGACGCGACCAGGAAAGGGGAACTTCAGTAGTAATAGCCAACGATCCTCCCAGAATATTTTCTATTGTTACGCTCAAGGTGCCGAATGATCGAGTGAAGACTATGGTTGTACTACGAACTCGCTGCCATGATGCCAATCAGCATAAAAATGGCAAGCACAACGATCACTATCAAACAGACAAAAATGACCCCATACCCCAGCAGCAGGCCAGCGATCGCCATTCCGCGACCGCTGAGTCTTCCTCCCGCCTGTTTGATTTGTTTGAGAGCGACATGACCAAAAATGACAGCCAGAATGCTCCCTAATAAAAATATGATGTTGAAGCCGACCAGTCCCAGAACCAGGCTGGCCACCGCCATGGGGGCTGTTCGTGTGAATTCTGACTCGCCGACTTGATTCACACCAGCAGCTTCTACGATTGGCTGAGTCACTATTTGAGGAGTTGAATATAAGCCCGGGATGTCGCTGCTTAATTCCCAATCCTGCATGCCTTCCTGGCATACATAATCATTCGGTTTAAGTTTACCTGCTGACGCAAGGGATTGGAGTTCCGAGAACGAAACCGGTCCCTGACGTTCCGAACCTTGTGAGTAGTACCAGTTTTTCTGTTCATTGTCAGAAATTTCCGCCAGTTCGTATGACTCAGAGAGCTGATCTTCGGTTTCAGTTTCAGAGACCACCTCCACTTCCTGTTTCTTACGAACTTTGGGTTGTGCAGAAGCAGGAAACAAGTCAGGTCGTGAAGAAGCACGACTCCAATTAATCCCGTCTTCGGAAATTTCATTATGTCGACCAAACCGTCCACGATGTGCCTGGACTCGAATCTGCTCCGCAGTAAGAGGTCCTTTTACATTTCCGCGAATTCGTATAAATAATTGATCTGACAAAGTATTAACCCTTGTTGTAATTTATTGAGAGAGAGAACACCTGGTGTCTCCTCCCTTAATCAGTATTCGTATTCTTTTTCACGTAAAAAACCGGACGTCCTTCCTGGAAGGCATAGGGTGCCCCCGAGAGGGTAGCCTTTCCTTTCTGAACTTCTCCGACTTTTACTATTTCCATCAATTTAGAGTTAGGATCTGCCGATTCAGATTCCGGTTTTGGATCTACCGGTTCAGGCTTAGGATAAATGGCAAATAAAATCTTGTTTTCCGACTCAAGAGGCACTGATTTTGTTTTGCAGATCCACTTGCCTTCTGCTTTATCTTCAATCATCCACCCGTACCATTCATATTGATTTGCCAGAACAGGTTTCTTCCATTTCGCTTGATATGCTTCTAATGATTTCAGTGCAGATTTAGGATGTTCCATTCTTGCCAAAACGCGAATTGCTTTTTTTTCGGCAAGTTTGGCATTGAGGTTTTCCGGGTTAATCCAGTTGACGGTAAAATCAAGATTGGAGTTTGATAAGATATCCATTTGGGAAGCAAATTCCTGCTTAATAAACAGGCTGCCTTGAGACGCGACTTTCAAGATACTTTCGATCAACTGAAGTTTGAGCATCGGCTCCATCTCTTCATTGTCAAACAATAAAACCAGTATTTCAATAAATGTTTTCTCCCAGCCTTTTCTATCAAGTCCGGCCATCAGGTCCTGTGCTGCAGTACTAAACACTGCTTGTGGCGCTGCGTAATTTACTTTCCCATCTTGAATTGGATATGTTATTTCTCCCTTTTGAATTCGCTCCACACCACCAATTTTCACTAAATCAAAACCATCCAGAAAATTGACAACAAGCACGGCCCCGCTTGAATTCGGAGGCTCTTTAAAATAGTACCTTTTGCCATCGGTTGTTTTGATCATCAAAAGATTCGCGACTGTTTCATTGCTGAATACATCATTTAACTGGTACTGTAGTTTCTCTCCGTTCTCAGTAACGCGACTGTTCCTGGATTGCAGCATGTCCACCAGAGGTTGTATATATTCTGCTGCTGGAAAATCCTTGTATTCTTCCTGTATTTTTCTGGCTTCACTCTCGAAAGCTTTTGACTCATCCTGAGAGAGTTTCGTGAAATCGGTCCTGGAGCATTTATCAATAAAATGATTCCAGGCATTGAGTCCAACCCAGACCGTAAATTCATCCTCTAAAACTTTTTTAATCGCTTCTGCTCGTGCCGTCTGATTTTGAGTGGAGTATTTTTCCAGGGCCGTTTTAAACCGATTCCGATCTCCCACCGCCTCAGTGATCTGCTGTAAAGCTCTGCTCTCACGCTGTTTTTCTAACGTTGTTGTCGTCATTGAATTCAAGGAATTGATCAGAGGTGGTACCAGAACAGAGTACTCCGAACTGACACGAGGTCGCGCGTTGAGCTCATTCGCCTGATTTACCAGACCCTGCAGTTGAGTCAGATTTTCCTGGTCAGCACCGGCGATGCCTGCTTTCAGTTTGTCTAAATCAGTTCGGAAGCGGTCATCAACTTCTTTCTGCATTCCAATCTGTTTTTCGTTGACCTTACGAGTCAATTCGACAATTTGTCCATACTCTGCATCCGTAATGGCCACTTCCTTGGCTTCATCCAGACTTTCCAGGGCGGCGGGCATGGTTTCCCAGCTTGCATTCAAGACCCCTCTCGTGCGCGCATCATCAAGGATATTTCGAAATTTATCTTGCCGTCCCCTCTCAGCTTCAATCGCAAGTTTCAGGTCTGCCTTGAGTTTTTTGACTTCAGGACTATCGGCGACCCTCTGGTTCTCTGACTCCAACTGCTCAAAATAACGGTTGACTTCTTTGAAATTTCCTGTTGTCCGAGCTGACTCAAGCAGTTCCGTTGCAGCAGCAACAGAGGTAGCCAGTTCTTTGTTGTGGATTTGCCTGACAATCAGAAACGTAATTCCGGCCCCGATCAATAAGACCCCCATAGCAACGCAGGAAATAATCAGCCGCCCTTTACGTCGGGCCGCGAGTTCCTGATATTCGAGCCGTTCGGAAAGACGTCGATGTAATACATCGGGAAGAGCACGATCATTTTTTACAGCCTGGTAATAGAGCCGCTCCAGTTCCTCTTTGGGGAGTTCAGCGTCCAGCCCCTGTTCCAGTTGCGATAAGGCGAGCTGGTATTCCTGCTCTTCCTGTTCTTTCTGATCCTCCTGTTTCAACCAGTCCAGAGCCGGTCCTGCCAAATCCCATAACTGATCATCTGGGGGGAGGCTGGCAATCGGAACCAGCGCATTCCAGCGCTGACGTAAGTTTCGTGCCGCCTTAAGGTCAAAGTCACTGAAAGCAGACGTCAGGCCTTCTTCAATTTTTACCATTTCCTCGCGCGCCTCTTTGGCACGCAGTTGTGAATGCGCAGCAGATACATTGGAGAGCAGTTTTTTAGAAGGTCGTTCCAGCCAGTTTGGATCGAGCAGTTCCTGTTCCAGTAGAGCCAGTTGTTTTGTGTCCAACTGTTTCACGGCAACATTCGCTTCATCTTTGAGCTGCATCTGACGAGCGCGTTCAAATACATGCAGGTCATCTTCCCAGATGGGGTTGGTCTGGTCGGCTTCTGCCAGTCGGCGGAGAATTCCGATTCTCGTTTTCAAGGGGCTGCGTGCCAGCGCGTGTAAGCGATTCAAACGCATCAGGCCGTTTAAAGGCTGCTCTTCCGAATACGCTTCGTTAAGGTCGGCGGCAATATCGAGCTGTAATTCCGGAGGGGCCGGCAGATCAAACTGGGAGAGATAATCGACCCAGACCTCACGTCCGGGGAAATCCAGGGCCGCGACAACATCCAACAGATTGGGAGTGATTTCACACTTTCCAAGCGCTTCCGTCCGTAGTCCCTGGTGCAACAGAGTTTCACACTCCCGCAACCGACCATTGGCTTCTTCAACCGCTCTGACGAACCGATCTTCCAGGGCTTCCAGTGTTTCCTGCTCTGCATCGATGTCTGAAGACAGAATTGCCTGGATCTCTTCAATTAAACTCTGCTGGTCTCTCATTACTTTTTATCCCTGAGGGTATCTTCGTATCGTTCCAGAAGTCTTAAAGCAGATCTGAAATCAAAGTCCTGGATACTTCCATTCCAAAAGCAGCTGTCGTTAACAAAAGCTAATGCTTTTTACTGTCGGGGGTGGTCTTAATAATCACAACTTTCTCACCTTCGATTTCGATAAAGAGTTCGTAATCGATCGTCACGTTTTTCTCTAACTGGTCGAAGAGTTTCAGCATATTGTTACACCATTTTATGTTCTTTTCAGCGAATTCTTTATCTCTTAGTAATTGTTCTTTTTTAAGAATCATTTTATTGAGTTCTATTTCGCTTACTAAATGTATGGTTTCATTTGATACAGTTGTGTGAATGCCATTCAATTTTAAGAAAATAAATTGCTGATTTTTATTTTGGGGAAAATCAGGTTGTTTTTTGATATTATTAAAGACCTCTTTTTCATCACTCACTATTTGTTGTTGGCCAGGAATCTCATTCATTAATTTGGGTAGATTATTATTGACATATGTAATTAATTGATCACATTTTATTAGCAAGTCTTTTTGAATATGTGGAATTGAAGTCATTCCTTGCCATGAAACTTCTTGATGATTGAAATTAAGTACTTTCCCAAATGATTCCGCCTGAATAGTAATTCCACTATTTATGTTCCTATCCAATCTTTCAAAACGGATGACCAAGTCAAGAAACTTTTCTGAATCCGTATCAGACATAGGATTTAAAATACTGGCCCTGTAATCACTGTTAATTTTCATCGGAGTATGTGAGGGGACTTCGAATTTACTGAAACCTTCTAATTGTTTTTTTCCTATCCCTTTAGCGGATAACTTAAGTTGTAGATGTTCTGTCGGTGGCAATGGGCTGGCTTGGAACGGAAACTGGAATTCTGCTTTTTTTGGAGGAGAATTAAAACTGAGCCGGATCGGTTCTGCCTCGACTGGATTAGAGAGTTGACAGAGTACCGTATCACTACCAACTGCAATTTTCAGCAGGCAATATTTCAAGCTCTGTGATAAAACTGGAGGTTTCTTCGCCCAAATGAACTTGAGTGAGCTGTCAACTAATTGAAATTTACCCACAGTTCCTTTACCCAAACCCTTCTTAACTTTTTTAATCACATCCCATTGATTCTGTTTGCCTGAAGCCGGTTTTAGTACAAATTCGCTACCATCCCCAAGTACTTTCTCGCTACCCAAAATGGAAAGTTCACAATCATTGACATCATCAACATATATTTTTGTCAGTTCGCTTTTATTGTCAGCTCCGATATTCTTATTAAGTGATGGTAGCTGAAGCACTCCTTGATGGATCTTGCGAACATCCTCGAGTGGCTTTTTCTTCGGCTCTTTTTTAACCTGTTTTGGTTCAGGTTCAGGTACCATTTCAGCCTGGGGGATTGAGACAACTTGTTTTGGCTTTTCAACAGGTTTAAGCCGCTTCACCTTTTTTACAGACGCTTCTATTTTGTCTTTCTCCATCTTCTCCAGGATTATTTTCTGTTTCATCTCTGTTGGCGGTTTTGGGGATTGAACGACTGGCTCATGTTCATTCTGTCCCGGCATCAACAGGTAAACGGTTCCTGCAATCAAAACGAACAGCAAAACGACACTCGAACCAATGAGCAGCTTGCGACTCTTTTTTGGTTTCTGAAAATGTTTCTCCAGCGGGGGAGGCTTGGGAGCTCTCCGCGTTTTCACAACAGGAGGGGGCACAGGAGAAGCTGGCTCGGGGAAATCGGAATTTTCTTCCGTCGAATCCTGCTGTACGATTTCATGGGACGTGATCGGTGGCGCTACATGAATCGCTTTTGGGGACGCCGAATTCTTCTGTTGATTGAATTGCCCAGTCCGGGCTGCTGCTACCAGAGGCCCTTCCGGGGCCGTTCCCAGATCGGCACACAGGTCAATCAGT